>Ga0315338_1001183_pt1 | contig 36718 bp, 44 predicted proteins | sample ASW8metaG_FD_204518 | JGI IMG/M metagenome (GOLD analysis project Ga0315338, IMG submission 204518) | Ammonia-oxidizing marine archaeal communities from Monterey Bay, California, United States - ASW #8 | ecosystem: Environmental > Aquatic > Marine > Coastal | place: USA: California | collected... | reverse complement strand
TAAGAAAGCCGAGTCAGAAAGCACATAGAAAAGAAATTACACATGACACTGCAATAGTACGGGAATTACATGTATTTGGAAAGGCGATAGAAATTGGTTCACATGAAACAGATAGTTTTCAACATTTGGGACTAGGTAGAAAATTAATGAAAGCGGCTGAAGAGATTGCTAAGGATGAGTTTGCTGCTAAGAAACTTCTTGTCATAAGTGCTGTTGGAACAAGAGAATACTATCAAAAACTAGGCTACAAGATTTATGGACCATACATGGCAAAAGAGTTGAATTAAAAATGTCTGAGCAAAATATAATTGGAAAAGGAACATGGATTGACAAACTAGCGTCAGAGCTTATAGAAAGAGAAGAAAAACTTGGACGCAGTACTGATCTTATCAAGGTTGAAAGTGGATTAGGTGCATCTGGAATTCCACATATTGGAAGTTTGGGTGATGCTGTTAGAGCTTATGGTGTGAAATTGGCATTGGAAAACCTTGGTTACAAATCAGAGCTTATTGCATATTCTGATGACCTTGATGGTTTAAGAAAGATACCAGAGGGCTTTCCTGAATCATTAGAAGAGCATTTGGGAAAACCCGTATCATTAATTCCAGATCCTATGGGTGAGCACGAATCATATGGAATGCATATGAGCAACAGATTATTAGATGGTTTAGAAAAACTGGGAATAGAATACACATTCAAAAGAGCCAGAGATACATACAAGGAAGGATTATTACAAAATCAAATTCATACAATACTTACTCAAAGTGAAAAAATCGGCAAAAAAATTGAAGATTTAGTCGGTCAAGAAAAATATCAAAAATTTCTACCATATTTTCCTGTATGCTCAGAATGTAACCGCCTATACACAGCAGAAGCCACAGAATATCTTCCAGATGAGAAAAAGGTCAGATATAGTTGCCACGACGCTGAAATTGGTTCAAAAATCATCAAAGGGTGTGGACATGACGGAGAGGCAGATATTACAAAAGATCTTGGCAAACTAGCTTGGAAGGTAGAGTTTGCTGCAAGATGGAGTGCATTTGATATAAGATTTGAAGCATACGGCAAAGACATTATGGATTCAGTTAAAGTAAATGACTGGGTTTCAGATGAAATATTGAATTTTCCTCATCCTCATCATATCAAATATGAGATGTTTTTGGACAAAGGGGGAAAGAAAATTTCTAAATCATTGGGAAACGTTGTAACATCACAGAAATGGTTGGAATTTGGTACATCAAAATCAATTCTACTTTTACTTTACAAAAGAATTACAGGTGCAAGAGAACTTGGATTTGAAGATATTCCTTCACTGATGGATGAATATGATGAGCTAGAAAAAATATACTTTGGGAAGATCAAAATCGACAATGAAGCAAAACTCGTAAAATCTAAGGGATTGTATGAATATGTGAATTTGCTAAATCCACCAACACAAATTCAGCCATATGTAAGTTACAGATTGCTTTTGGAATTATGCAAGATTTTCAAAGAAGATCGAATCAATAGAGTGAATAAAAAATTAGTTGATTATCATGCCATAAAAGAAACCAGTATGGATATCGATAATTTAATTATCTTAGCTGGAAACTTTGCTGACGAATTTGACATCTCTGAAAAAATTGAAATTGAGATTGATTCTACTACAAAAAAAGCACTGAATGAATTAACATCGTTACTATCAGATGATAAAGAAATTGAAGATATTCAAAATGAAATATATCAAATAGCGAAAGGGAATGGTATTGAACCACGAGACTTTTTCAAAATTCTTTATCAGATTATACTGTCAACAACAAAGGGTCCAAAAATTGGTCCATTCATAATGGACATTGGTCGAAAAAACGTCGCAGAAAAATTAAATGTGTATATCTAGAAAAATGGCACATAGTGAGCATAACAGGTCAAAGAAAAAAAATAGTGGGTTTCTGCTGATAATATTTGGTGCACTATTGCTGTTCCTTGCACCAAATGTTTATCCTAATAACCCAGAAACAGGCGTCGCTGCATTAGTATTTGGATTAATTATTGGTGGAATTGGATTTTACATAAGATTTCTGAGAAAATCAAAAAGAGTTTAAAGTGAGTTAAGAGTATTTTGAATGAAAAACAATGGGATTACTAAGTAGAATTAAGGGTAAATCAGAAGATAATACTGATGATAAATCATCAAATGAGATTCATGAAAAAATTGAAATAAAAAGTTCAGAGGACATACAGAAGGAACAGGTAGAGAATGAGTTGGATGCACTGCGAAGTGAATTATCTGAAAAATCATCTCATCTTGAATCAATTTCTGGAAAACTAGACATGGTGAAAAAAGAGTATGAAGAAACTATTACAAAAACCATGGACGCTAAAAAACTACTCAATGAAAATAAAAATGCAATTAATGAGATCCAAGAGGCAAAAAACAATCTCGATGAAGTCAAAGATGAACTGAATCAAGAGAAATTGGGTTTGGAAAAAATCAACACACAAAAAAATGATGTTGAAGCAAATCTTACAGAATTAATTAAGAAAAAACAGAATATTGATTCTGAGTTTGAACAGAGGAGTAATGAATTAATTCTCATTAAGAAACAATTAGCTGAATTAAAGACTGAGAAGAAAAAGGAAACCAATGAAAATTCCAAACAAATTGTAGAATCAGCTAGCCAAGTTGTAGCAGTGACAAATAAAAAATTACAAAAAGCACTAGAAGAATTGGAAATGGTGAAACAAATTCTAGAAAAAGAAAAAGCTGAACATGCTCAACTAAAGAAGAAAATTCAATCTTGATTATAGTATTTCTTCCACTTGGAAACTAATTCATCCTTAGTTGCACCGAGATCATAAGATGGTGATGTAATTTGACTCATTGATTTCACGTCCACAACAACAACTGAATTAATCTTACTTTTTATTCCAATATTGGAATAATAATCTAAAATTTTATCAAATTCTGAGCCTTCATTGATAATTCTTCCATCACCCTTGAATCTATATCCTAATCTCTGAAATGGATCAACAACATTGATTTCAACTGAAGTGTTATCTTGTAGGTTTTGTATGGTTTGTGGTGAGCGTATATCCGCGAATGTTAGAGTTGACTCATTTATAATAACAATTGTACCTTTGGGTGAGAGATTTGCTGTGCCATCTTTTGATACAGTTGCAACATAACCTAATTTCTGAGAATTAACAAAATTTTTGATTTCTTCTGATATAATTATCATAAAATGAATCTTTTTCAGTCGTAATTAAATTCAGATATCAACGCATTAACTCTACAGCTACTCCATAAAATAGAAAGAAACCTATTCCTCCCCCTAATATGGCAATCCATATTGCTACGTTTTTTGCAGTAGGCAACAATCAACTACCAAAAGTTCTTAATAAAAACCTCATCAATCATAGCATGACAAAGTTTGGAGTTATTGGAAGGGGAATAATGTTTGCTGTAGTTGGTATTGTCACTGTGATAGTTGGCTCATTTTTACTTAGAGGTAATATGCATATGTGGGATAAGTCAAAGTCAGAAAAATCACGAGAAAAAAAGTGACAGATCACTCTTCTATCTTCAATGCCTTTGATGGACAAGCATTTACAGTTTCACGAATTTTGTCTTCTGGTGCACCATCTTGGATTATGACAAAATTTCCATCTTTTACTTGAAAAACAGATGGTAAACTATTGACACATTTTGCTGAATGAATACATGTGTCTTTATCATACGATACTTTCATGTTTATTCATTCTTATCAGAATTAATAAATAATTATGAACGGGCCCGAAGGGATTTGAACCCCCGACCTAATGCTCCGCAAGCATTCGCTCTATCCATGCTGAGCCACGAGCCCAAGTAAAGCAACTTAGAGTTCATAATAAATTTTCATCCTTATTCACCAGAACCATTCTTACTTAATGTTATAATTTTGTAAAATAGTCAGTCCTCATCATCTAAGTCATTATGTCTATCTCTAACCTTCTTTAAGATACAATACTTGGCTAGTTTTTCCATAAAACCCATGATAACTTAACACAAACGTGTCATAAAAAGACACTTGTTGATAGCACTAGAAAATTATTAAAAATGCTTCAAAAAGCACTATACTTCTTTTTCTGCCTTGTTGACATAGACATAATTCATTATGACTCCAGCAATTATACCACCGATTATTGGTGCTGCCCAGTATAGCCACTGAACCTCTAACAAACCAGCATCGCCTGTTGCTACTGCTGGTGCAAAAGATCTTGCTGGGTTCATTGATGCACCTGTTAATGGAATTCCAACCAAATGAAGTAAGAATACCATTCCACCTATTGCTGCACCATAGACACTTTTTGGTGCCTTTTTATGAACTGCCGTCATAAAAATTACTACAACTAAGAAGAATGTCAAAATAATTTCAACGATAAATGCAGATTCCATACTGAAATTCAATAATTCGCTTGGACCGCCGTGACCTCCCCAGAGAACTCCTTTTCCAATTTCTGGAAATAATGCCATCAGTGATAATGTTGCGATTATGCCACCAATTACTTGTGATACAATATAGCCAACCCCATCCGCAACCCCAATCTTTTTTGTGATAATCATAGGAATTGTTACGGCTGGATTGATGTGTGCTCCTGAAACATGTCCAAATGCGTATACCATTAATGCAATAATTGCACCGTGTCCAAGTGAAATCATTATGATTGCTTCAATGGACAGTCCCTCTCCAAATACTACTACAGCTAGTATAACAGATAATGGACCAAAGAATACTAAACCAAAAGTTGCAATTGCTTCAGCAAGCCATGCTCTTGGATTTACCATATTTCAAATTCGACTTCAGTATACATATAAAACATACTAGTCAAAACGAATTTGAATAATATTTAATGTGGGCTAAAATTGCATCTATAGTATGATAGGTGAAGGCGAATCAGTTCCAAAATTTGAACTTGATAATGCAGACGGAAAACTGATAAAATCATCTGAATTGAAAGGGAAAAAATATGTCGTTTACTTCTACCCAAGAGATTTCACACCTGGATGTACGACGGAGGCTGACGAATTTTCAAAAGACTATTCAAAATTCAAGAAAGCTGGAATCGAGATAATTGGTGTTAGTAAGGATGATGTTAAATCACATAGGAAGTTTTGTGATAAAATGAACATTCCTTACATTTTACTGGCTGATGTTGATACAGATGTGTGTAAGAAATTTGGTGTTTGGGGAATGAAAAAATTCATGGGTCGTGAATTCATGGGAATTAACCGAAGCACGTTCTTAGTAAATGAAAAAGGAAAAATTTTCAAAGTATTTCCAAAAGTAAAGCCTAAAGGACACTCTAAAGAAGTCTTTGACTGCTTTCAAAAATAGATAAAAAGAAAAGTAAAGTGGCTATGGTTTCCAGCCTTTTGGCATTGAGCCTTTACCAGATTGTGTTGCTGCGGCTGCTTCTGCTTCTGCTGCTTTTGCTGCGTCTGCTGCTGCGTCTGCCTTTTGTTGTTCTAATCGTACAAGATATTCTTTTTCGTATTCTTCAAGTGATTGTTTTTTTGAATTTCCTCCTGATGATGATTGTTGAACTTGTGGTTCTGGTGCTGGTGGTGGAGGAGGTGGAGCTGTCTGTGTTTGTGCACTTGCTGGTGCATCAGTAATCCACGTGCCAAATCTCTTTGCTGCTGGATGATAAGCAAGTCTTTGTCTTGTTGCAAAATACTTGTTACCTGGAGCAGTGAATCCTGGAACTTTTGGTTTTTGATCATTCCAATTTCCTGGAGTAACTGTAACTTGAGCTACTAATGCTCTACTACCAAAGTATCTGTTACCTGGAGCAGTGAATCCTGGAATTTTTGGTTTTTGATCATTCCAATTTCCAGTTGGAATGTCACGGAATCTTTCGTGAAGTGGCTGTGGTGCAGCTGGTGGAGGTGGTGTTTCTTTCTTTGCTGGTTCAGGAGCTGGTGCTGGTTCTGGTGCTGGTTCTGGTTTTGGTGCAGTCTCTGCTGGTTTTGGTGCAGTCTCTGCTGGTTTTGGTGCAGTCTCTGCTGGTTTTGGTGCAGGTTTTTCTGCACCTGCAGATAGCTTCGTTAACCTTGCTTCTAATTCAGCAATTTTTTTCTCCAAAGTTGCTGTTGATTTTGATGATCTTGATGGTTTTTTAGATGTTGATCTTTTAGCTGTTGATCTTTTAGCTGTTGATCTTTTAGCTGTTGATCTTTTAGCTGTTGATCTTTTAGCTGTTGATCTTTTAGCTGTTGATCTTTTAGCTGTTGATCTTTTAGCTGTTTTTCTCTTAGATGTCGTTGTACGTTTCTTTGCAGTTGCCATAGCAAGAAGTAGAAAACTCGGGTTTATTTAGATTGTGCTCGATTTGCGCTCAGAATAATGATCTGTTTTATAAAGAATATTGGTTATAATGTGTTAATGGACGATTTTGAAAAAGAATACCCTGGATTTGACTGGAAAAATACTCCAGCATACAAACATCCTGGAGGAAGAAATTGTCCTTGTCCAAAGCATGAATACATTAGAGAGCAGATTAACTTTACAAAACAAGTAAACCAGAAGAGTTCTGAAGCAAGTAAAGTTACACTGAAATTTTGTCCTGAACATTACAAGGTCTACATGGACGAAGTAATTCCTGCGATGCCATTAAAATATAAAATCTTGACAAAAATTGCATTAAAAATTGGCGCAATACAGATCCAACATCTAACACATATGCAATCTGATTTGTGTTTTTACTGTAAATTTGGATCTGGTGGTCACGGAAAGAAAAGTGAGCTTCCACCAATGCCATGATTACATTGGATCAATCAAAACTTTAGGTCGATTAGGTGTGTCATGATGACATTTCTTTTCACAAATAGGACATTGCTTTCTATCTAGAAAAATACATTGACAGATATGAGATTCCAAGTAACTTTCAGCGGATTTGGAATTTTCTCCAGTTCCATTACAGAACGGACATTCAGAATTCAATAATTCAATAGTTCCTACTCCCTTACAAACACCACAAAAATCTTGTTCAGTCATCGTAGTTTTACGTCTAAAACCAATTTTAACTCTTACTATATGTAATTTTTTTAACAACCCAGTTAAGCTTATACTTTCACAGGAATGAACTGAACTATGCCAATAGATGATATACGTGAATTAATACAAGTTTTAGAAAATGCAAACGAATTGAAACGAATTAAAGCAGAAGTTGATGCAAACTTGGAAATTGCCGAAATTCTTAGACGAACAATGTATCAAAACGGTCCTGCATTGTTATTTGAAAATGTAAAGGGGTATGATATACCAATACTTGGAAACGCATTTGGTTCAATGAAAAGATTAGAACTTGCATTAGAAACAAATGACTTTACAGAAATTGGTAAAAGAATTACAGATATAACAAAAATGGAAATTCCCAAGGGAGTTTTTAATAAAATAAAAAAATTACCAGAACTTTCAAAGATGAGTGAATCATTTCCTAACTTGGAAAAAAGTGGACCGATTACAGAAGTAATTGATGAAAACCCTACATTTGGTAAAATTCCAATCTTAAAAACATGGAAAGGTGATGCAGGTAAATTCATTACATTTGGTTTGACTGCTACTAAGCATCCAGAGACAGGAGTTAGGAATCTTGGTGTATATAGAATTCAAATCATCGATGATACACATGCTTTGATGCATTGGCAAAAGCATAAACGTGGTGCACAACATGAAATTATTTCAAAGAAAACCAACAATAAGATAGAGACTGCTATAATCATTGGTGGTGACCCAGCTACTATATTTTCAGCTGTTGCGCCAGTTCCAGAAGGATTAGACAAATATCTTTTTGCTGGTATTACAAGAAAAAAAGGAATTAGTACTGTAAAGTGCAAGACTATTGACATTGATGTTCCTGCAAATGCTGAAATTGTTTTGGAGGGGTATGTAGACTCGTCAGATATTAGAGATGAAGGACCATTTGGTGATCATACTGGATATTATACACCAAAAGAACCATACCCAACTTTTACATTAACAGGAATAATGCAAAGAAAAAATCCAATATATCTCACAACAGTTGTTGGTAAACCAATTTTAGAAGATGCGTATATTGGAAAAGTGATTGAAAGATCATTTTTACCATTAATCCAAATGTTTCATCCAGAAGTAATTGATTTTGATATGCCTGGTGCTGCATGGTTCCAAGGAATGGCAATAATTTCTATTAAGAAAACATACCCAGGACAAGCGAAAAAAGTGATGATGGGTTTATGGGGCATGGGACAACTTGCGCTAACGAAAATGTTTGTAGTAGTAGATGATGATGTAAATGTTCATGATATCAATGATGTAATTTGGGCTATTACCACAAGAACAGATGCTGCAAGAGATATTACAATTATTGATAGGACGCCTACAGACACATTAGATCCAGCATCACCATTGGTTAATCTGGGCTCAAAGCTTGGAATTGATGCAACACAAAAAACTTTGGCAGAGGGTTTTGAGAGAGAAATTCAAGAAAAAGTTGAGGTTGATGATAAAACTAAAAATTTGGTTGATTCCAAATGGGCAGATTATGGAATTTAATGCATATGTACAGTTTGATAAAAATTATCCCGCTCTTCAACTGAATACCCAATTTGCTTAACCGATTCAATAATTCTTTTGTCAGTAAGTTCAGTTGAACGTGCACCTGTGCATGAAACAACTTCTTCACCAATCAATGTTCCACCAAAATCATCAGCGCCATACTGCAAAGCAAGTTGTGCCATACCAATTCCATTTGTAAGCCAGGATGATTGGATATGATTAATTAATCCATCAAAAATTAATCTGGATATTGCAATCATCTTTAGAAGTTGGATTCCACCTGCGCCATGTGTAATAATTCCATTTTTTTGCATTAACGTGTTATTTGGTTCAAAACTCCAAGGAATAAATGCCATAAAACCATCTGATTTTTTTTGTAATTCAACAATTTTTGTAAAATGTTCTACTATGTCTTGATTTGATTCAACATGACCGTACATCATAGTCGCTGATGCTGAAAGACCCAAGTCAAATGCTTCACTCATTATTCTCAGCCAATCTTCACTCATGATTTTTTTTGGACTAATAATTTCTTTAACAGAATCTGTTAAAATTTCAGCACCGGCACCTGGAACTGATTGCAAGCCAGCATCTTTTAGTCTAGATAAAATTTCTTTTGTGCTTGACTTTTCTACTTTTGCAATCATATCAATTTCAGAAGTTGATAATCCATGTACACCTACTTCAGGAAACTTTGAACGAATCATCTTAAATGAATCTTCATAATACTCAATGCCCAGATCTGGATTATGACCACCTTGAATCAATACCTGGCGAATCTTGAACATATCCCATCCAGTTTTGACTCTTGCTTCGATTTGATCCAATGTTAGTGTATAAGATTCATCATGATTTGGTGGACGATAAAATGCACAAAATATGCAATCTGTGATGCATACATTTGTGTAATTCAGAATTATGTTGTTAACAAAAGAGGCTTTTTTTCCAAATCTTTTCTCTGCTAATTTCCCTGCAACTAATCCCATTAATTGTATATCATCTGATTCAAGCAATCTAAGACAATCATCTTTGGTTGGTCTTAACCCATTTAGTGAATTTTCAAGAATATCACTAATTTCACTTGAGTGTAATTGTTGTGTAAGTTGGCTCAATTAATCACAATACTATACAATCAATATTTAATCCTTAGAAAAATATTAGTCATAAAAAATGTATTTTGGGAATTTTTAAGTATGGAATGCGAAGGAGATCACTTATGACATCAGGTATAGAAATTAGAATGAATCGTATTCTTCATAAAGGCAAAATGCTTTGTATACCAATGGATCATGGAATTTCTAATGGTCCAATTGAAGGATTAGAAGATCCACATTCAATGATTTACAAATGTGAACATCACGGACTAACAAGTGTAATAATTAACAAAGGTATTATGAAAACACTTCCTAAACCAACTAAAATAGGATTACTAGTTCATTTTTCATCTAGTACATCATTATCAACTGCGCCAAATAGAAAAATGTTAACTGGTTCTGTTAAAGAAGCAGTAAGACTTGGAGCAGACGGTGTTTCGTTACACATCAACATAGGTGGAAAGGAAGAACCGGAAATGTTAGAACAGTTGGGAAATATTTCAGAGCAATGTCATGAATGGAATATGCCATTACTTGCAATGATGTATCCTAGAGGTGAAAATATTAAAAATCCACATGATCCAGAAGTTGTCGCACATGCTGCAAGAATTGGTGCAGAATGTGGTGCTGATATTGTTAAAACTGTTTATACTGGCGATGTTGATTCATTTGCAAAAGTTGTATCAAGTATACCTGTACCTGTAGTAATTGCTGGTGGTCCAAAAGCAAATACTGACATGGATATTTTACAAATGACCGAAGATGCGATGGCTGCAGGGGCCAAAGGTGTAACATTTGGAAGAAATATTTTTGCTCATAAAACACCACATAAAATGGTAGAAGCACTATCTGGAGTCATCTTCAAGAAGCAGACAGCAAAGGAAGCGGCAGAGAAAATTGGCTAAGAATAAACAACTAATTATCCAACCAAAAGTTGGAAAAAATCAATTTACAAAATTTGTAAACCACCTAGAAGAAGAAGGTGTAACAATGATCTATGCAGATCCAAAAAGTATTACAAATAAAAAATCAAAAATTCAGACAGTTTACACTTCACCTAATGCTAAATATGTCATTTTAGACAAGGAAAAAACGTCAAAGGTTAAGGGTAAAAAAATTGGTCGAAAATTCAAGGTTCTATCAAACAAAGACATCGATAAAATCTTTGAATCCGCAAAAAAAGGACTAGATTTTGTAATAATAGAAGTGAAGGACTGGAAAATAATTCCGTTAGAAAACATAATAGCAAAACTACACAAGATTCATACCGAAATTTTTACTGTTGCAAGAAATTCTAATGAAGTAAGGAAAATGTTTTCAATACTGGATGTTGGTGTAGATGGTGTTATTTTTCAAACTAGTTCACTTACTGAAGTGAAGGAAACATTGGTAAACTTGGGTTCAAAGAGTTTTGAATTAAAAACTGCAAAAGTGTTAGATATTCAAGAAGTTGGTGATGGTGAAAGAGTTTGTGTTGATACTGCATCTATGTTACACAAGGGTGAAGGAATGCTTATCGGTAGTAGAGCAAACTTCATGTTTTTAGTTCATAATGAATCAGTGGGTTCCTCATTTACATCACCAAGACCATTTCGAGTAAATGCAGGTGCAGTTCATTGTTATACACTATCGCCTGACGGTACTACCAAATATCTTTCAGAATTAGAAACTGGTAGTGAAGTATTAATTCTTAACACAAAAGGTAAAGCACGTAGAGCCGCCATTGGTAGATGTAAAATAGAACGTAGACCAATGTTGATGATAAAAGCCAAAGTTGGAGATGAGGTAGGTGGTATTATAGCCCAGGATGCTGAGACCATACGTTTTGTGAAATCAAATGGACAACTAGTTTCTGTCACACATTTAAAAAAAGGTGATTCCGTTCTTGCATTTGCAAAATCAGCTACTGGTAGACATTTTGGTATGGAAGTATCAGATGAATACATTTTAGAAAAATAATGAAATACAGAACTTGTGTTGCTATAACAGAAAATAATCCGAAGAAACTGGCGATAATAGTTAAAAATACATTAAAAAAATCTGATTTTGTAGAAATAAGATTTGATTTTTTAAAACCAAAAGATGTTCCTGATGCACTTGAATTAGTAAAAAAGCAGTTAGGCAAATGTGTTTGTACTCTAAGACCAAAAAGTGAAGGTGGTATGTTTACAGGCTCGGAAAACGAACGTAAGTCTATCATCAAACTCATTGCAGTATATAATCCATTTTTGTTAGATATTGAATTTAATGCATTACAAAAAGATAAACAATTTCTGAATTCGATGAAAAATTCAAGAGTAAAAATCCTAGTATCATGGCATGATTTCAAAAAAACTCCATCGCTGATCAATCTAAATAAAAAATTAAGAGACATGAAGAAATTATCAGAGTATGTAAAAATTGTAACTATGGCAAAGACGGTTAATGAGGCAGTAAAAATACTATCATTATATAATGATTCATCTAAAATAAAACTAATTGCATTTGCAATGGGTGAAGAAGCAAAATTTACAAGAATTCTTTGCCTTCATATGGGAAGTCCATTCACATATGTTTCATTAAAAAAGGCAATTGCACCTGGTCAGTTTAGTTTAGATGAAATAAAATCAATGAACTGAATTGTAGTTGTTAAATTATAACAGCAATGGCAGACGTTATATCAATCCTTTATGAGAAAATTATATGCTAAAGACATTTGCCGTGATAGGGGATCCAATAGATCACTCGCTTTCACCCACTATACATAATGCAGCGTATAGAGAATTAAACCTGGAATGCACGTATATTGCATACAAAATTCCGAATGGTGAATTAAATTCAGGTGTAGAATCTCTAAAATCAATCAAAATTTCTGGCTTTAATGTTACAATTCCACACAAAATTGAAATCATGAAATTTTTAGATGATGTAGATGAAAATTGTAAGTTAATAGGTGCTGCAAATACAATTGTAAATGATAATGATTCCCTTAAGGGATACAATACCGACATGGATGGGTTTCTAGAACCTATCAAAAATAGAGAAATATCAATCAAAGATTCAAACATTTTACTACTTGGTGCAGGTGGTGCATCAAGAGCTATTATAGCTGGATTTGCAAAAGAACATGCAAGAAAAATCACAATAATTAATCGTACTAGTCAAAAAGCCATTGAACTAGCAAAATTTGGACAAGAACTTGGACTTAAATCAGAAACGATATCAATGGAAGAATGTGAAAGACTAAGCGAGGGTTATGATTTTATTGTCAATGCATCCTCATTAGGTCTAAAAAATGAGCCTAGTGTTATACCACCCAAATTAATTAATGCTGAAACTGTAGTTTATGATATTGTCTATAAACCAGTTAACACCGAGTTGCTTAAAGATGCTAAAAACAAAAATGCCCAAATAATTTATGGGTATGAAATGTTGTTAGGACAGGCATCAAGATCATTTGAAATTTGGTTAAAGGAGAAAGCACCATATGAAGCTATGAAAAAATCAATCTTGGGTGGATTTTAAATGGTGGTAGTGGAGGCTATAGTTCATGGAGCAGTTTCTATCGTAAGTGCCATTGCAACAGGAAACGGTGCAACACTTGGTATAGATACATTTGTCAAAACCAAATTAGAGATAAAAGATGGAACAGGAATTCATATAACTTCTGATAATAAAACAATTAGTTCACGATTAATCAATAAAGTGATTGAAAATGTTATTCCAAAACGACAACTAGAGAAAGTAAGATTAGAATTAAATTTTCAATCAAATATTCCTACTGGTTATGGTCTAAAAAGCTCAAGTGCGATTTCTACTGCAGTATCTTTGGTTTGTTCAAAAGCAATTAAAAAAGAATTAACTGATGAAGAGATTTTAAAGATTGGAGTTGAATCGTCGTTACAAACCAATGTTAGTATAACAGGTGCATATGATGATGCATGCGCATGTTATTATGGTGGATTTAATGTGACTAATAACTACAAAAGGGATTTGATATTTAGAGGCAATGCACCTAGTGATTTACAAGCCATAATCTTTCTTCCAAAATCACGAAAACGTGGTAATGTAAAAAAATTAAAAAACTTTAAACCTGCATTTGAAAAAGCATGGGAATTAGCAAAAAATCATGATTATTGGAATGCATCAATACTTAATGGTCTTGCAACATCATCCATTCTAAATTCAAATCCAGAATTACTTTTTAAATTAATGAAGAAAGGGGCAATTAGCGCAACAATTTCAGGTAATGGTCCATCTATTGTGGCAATAACTAAAAAAGGTCATAGTTCAAATATTAAGAGGGAGTTATCATCATTAGAAGGAAAAGTGATAGTTTCTAATATCAATAATAAAAAAGCCGAGTCCTATGAAGTGTAAAATTGAAAAATCAAGTATTAGTGGTGAAATAGTTTGCCCTGCAAACAAGAGTTATACACATAGAGCAGTATTTCTTTCAGCATTATCTGATGGAAAAAGTATAATTAAAAAAATGCTTTATTCAAATGATACAAATGCAACAATTTCTGCTTGTAGGGCGTTTGGTGTTGAAGTTGATGAATCAGATGATACAGTTACAATAGAAAATTCTATTGGATCTAATATACAGGGCTCAATGATTAATGCTCAAAATTCAGGAACAACATTAAGAATTGCAACTGCAATTGCAGCACTGTCAGGTGGAAATACAGAACTAACTGGAGATAATAGTCTCAAAAACAGACCAATGAGACCAATCTTAGATTCTCTAGAAAAACTAGGTGTGTCTACGGAATCAGATGATGGTAAACCTCCAATTACCATTAAAGGAAAAATAAAGGGTGACTACGTCAACATAAAAGGTGATATCTCTAGTCAATTTATTTCTGCATTACTAATTATTGCACCTAGACTAGATAATGGATTAACAATAGAAATTGATGGTGATGTTGTTTCAAAACCTTACATTGACTTGACAATTACCACTATGAACAAATTTGGTGCAAATGTAAAAACCATAGAACCGTATAAGAAGTATTCAATTGAACACCAGATTTACAAACCTACAACATTTACAATTCCTTCTGATTTTTCAAATCTGGCATTACTATTAGCTGCAAATATTCTATTAGGTGATACATTGAAAATCAAAATAAGCCTAGGTGAACTACCACAAGGGGATGAGGAAATTGTGGATATATTAGAAAAACTAGGTGTGATTGTTACATTGGATAGTGACACTATAACAACTAAATCTCCAGATTTGTTGGATGGTGGTAAATTTGATCTATCTAACACACCTGATCTTCTACCTGCACTAGCTATTCTTGCGTTAAAATGCAAAGATCAGATTGAGATTCACAATGTGAAACATGCCAGATATAAGGAAACTGATAGAATAGCAATAATCTGTAGTGAGTTAAAAAAAATTGGTATAATAGTTTCTGAAAAAGATGATGGAATGATTTTGAAAAAAGGGGATATTCAAAATGGTGTTGAATTAGATTCACATGCTGATCATAGATTATTCATGGCATTTTCAATTGTGGCAATGTTCATAGGCGACTGTACAGTAACTGATCCTGATTCTGCCAGTGTCTCATACCCAAATTTTGTTTCAGATATGCAAAATTGTGGTGCAAGAATATCAATGGTGTAGAAGGATTATAAGCACCTAAGATGATCTTTTAGTGTTGACTGGAAATACTATTGGTAGACGTTTAGTCCTAACTAGTATAGGGGAGAGTCATGGTAAGTGTATTGGAACCATACTAGATGGATGTCCAGCGGGTTTAGATTTAAGCGAAAAAGATATTCAAAAAATGTTAGATCAAAGAAAGCCTGGTCAATCTCTTGTATCAACACAGAGAAAAGAAGATGATAAGGTAGAGATTATTTCTGGAACGTTTAGAGGTAGTACTACTGGTGCACCAATCACAATGATCATATGGAATAAAGATCAAAAATCTACAGATTATGAAAAATTAAGATCTGATATGAGACCTGGTCACTCAGATTATCCAGCATATGTAAAATACAAAAAATTCAATGACCATAGAGGTGGTGGAAGATTCTCAGGTAGATTAACTGCAACACATGTTATGGGTGGAGCAATTGCAAGGAAATTAATCAAAGAGCAATTAGGAATTGAGATTAATTCATACACATGTCAAATTGGTAAAGTGAAGATGCAAGAAGAAATCAATAAAAAAATGCTTAAAACAATTTATTCTAATGTTGTTAGATGTCCATCTGAAATTACTGCTAAAAAAATGGAGCGTGGTATTCTCACAGCTAGGAAAAACGGTGACTCATTAGGTGGAATTATTGAATCGGTGTCAACAAACATTCCCATAGGTTTAGGTGAACCGATTTTTGGTTCATTAGAATCTGATATTAGTAAAGCAATGTTTTCAATTCCAGCAGTTAAAGGAGTTGAATTTGGTTCAGGTTTTGCGGGTTCAGAAAAATTTGGAACTGAGAATAATGATCCATATACCATTAAAAATGGTAAAATTATCACAAAAACTAATAACTCTGGTGGAATTTTAGGAGGAATTTCTAATGGAATGCCAATTGTTTTTCGTGTCGCATTCAAGCCAGCCTCATCAATTGCAAAATATCAAGACTCTGTTAATGTAAAAACAAAAAAGAAGATCAAATTACAAGTGGGTGGCAGGCATGACCCATGTGTTGTTCCTAGAGCACCACCAGTAGTTGATTCACTGGTTGCATTAACATTAGCTGATCATGCGTTGATAAGCGGATTTATCAAACCTGTTCTGTAGAATCATGTCAGATATAGAAAAACTCCGTAATGAAATGGAGAAAATCACTGCGGATATGTTAAAACTACTAAAAATTAGAACTGGTATTGCTAAAGAGATTGGAAATTTAAAAAATGAACATGGTCTTACGGTTACAGATGAATCTAGAGAAGATGAACTGAAAAATAAAATGATGAAAATATGTGATGAGGTGGGATTTGATAAATCACTTGCAACACGTTTTTTAAATTTTTTGTTAAACGAATCGGTAAAAGTACAATCATCTGAATTACAAACACATCTTACAATTTTTATAAAAGCAAAAGATTTAGAGCGTCAAGGTAAAAAGATTATCCACTTAGAAGTTGGTGAGCCTGACTTTAAACCTCCAGAAACTGTACGTAACTCATTATCGGAAATTTATGATGCCGGCTTTGGAAAATATGGTCCGGTTAAAGGAATTCCAGAATTCCGTGATGCAATAGCAACATTTGCGAATGATAACTTTGATTGTAAAATAAATTCTGAAAACGTAATGGTTATTCCAGGTGCGCGATTTGGCGTATTTCTAGCATTTTCAACTTTACTTAATTATGGTGATGAAGTGATTATAATTGAACCAGCATGGCCTGCATATAGACAATGTGCAATTAATGCTGGAGTAAAGGTTCGTTCAATTAAGACAACATTAGAAAACAAATGGGAGCCATCATTAGAACAAATCAACTCATCTGTTAATAATAATACAAAAATGATTATCTTAAACTATCCAAATAATCCAACCGGTAAAATAATTTCAAAAGAATTAATGGATTCAATATTTGAAATTGCAAAAAAAAATGATTTGTATATTCTGAGTGATGAGATTTACAGTAATTATTCTAATGAAAAATGGAAAAGTGTTTTAAGCTATGATTATGAAAAAGCAATAATTACTCAATCATTTTCTAAATCACATTCAATGACTGGATATAGAATTGGATACGCAATAAGCTCAAATAGAATTATTGAAAGAATGGCAAAACTTCAGGCCCTTTGTTTAACAAATGTGTCAGAACCTATTCAATCTGTAGCAATGAAATCAATTAATGATGATGTAAGTAATAATACAAAAATTATGCGTGAAAGATTGAATGTTTTATGTGAATTGGCCCAAAAAATGGGCTTGGAGTTTGAGATCCCTGATGGAGCAATGTACATTTTCGCACGTATGAAAAGTAACATCAACACTTCAGAATTAGCCGAAAAACTATTGGAGCATGGATTAGCAATTGCACCTGGTAATGGATTTGGTGATTATAGGCATTTTTTCAGAATTTCTGCATGTGTTGAAAAAGAAAAACTCATTGAAGGAATGGACATATTAAAAGCAACAACTGATGATATGTAATGATGAAAACTATTGCAATTATTGGTGCTGGAGGTCAAATGGGTAAATGGCTTTCAAACTATTTTGAAAAAAATGGATTTGATGTTACAGGATTTGATACAGAAAATAAAATTCCAACTAACATTAAAAAAGCTGAATCACTCATAAGTGCAATTTTAAACAAAGAATATGTTTTACTATCTACCCCAACTAAAAAAACTCCAGAAATTATTCGATTAATTGCTAAAGAAATGAGACGTGAATCTTATCTGATAGATATCACATCTCAAAAATCAAAAACATCTACTGCGTTAGGAAAAATACCTGCAAAAGTATGTCCTATATGTATACATCCTATGTTTGGACCTGGTGCAAAAGGTGTAAAAAATCAAAATATTATTTCAATACCAATTAAAGATGGTAAAAAAGAATTAACAGTCGCAAAAAATCTATTTCCAGAAGCAGATTTTGTTACAATAGATTCAAATGAACATGATAAAAAGATAGCAATTATTTTAGGATTAACACATTTGATCAATATTGCTTTTGCAAATATCTTAGCAAAAGATGATAAAATTTTATTGACCGAAAAAATGGCTGGCACTACATTCAAAGCTCAAAAGATCATTGCAGAAAGTATACTAACTGAATCACCTGAATTAATTGAAACAATAATTTCCAATCCAGAAATAAGAAAAGTTGCAGAGGAATTTTGGAAGGATATTGGTAGATTATTGACTTCAGCTCAAGATGGAAATAGTGATGACATTGTTTCATATATTAATTCTAATAGGGAAAAGCTTGAGGAGCATGTTGATTTGACGAAATCCTATAAGCAATTAACAAAAATGGTAAACACTATAGAAAAACTAAATGAGAAAAACTAGAATAGTTACATCATTTCTTACTCATAATGATAAAATTCTGATTTTAAAGCGTAGTGAAAAAGTTAAGACCATGAAAGGTTTATGGTCAGGAATTAGTGGTATTATTGAAAATAATGAGATGCCAGTTGAACGGGCAAAAATAGAGATATTTGAGGAAGTTGGGATAAATCAGGAATACATCACACTAATCAAAACCAATAAAGAACTGTGTGTGGAATCTCCACAATATAAAAATCATCAATGGATAATATTCCCATTTTTTTTTAAAACTGACAAAAATGACATTAAACTGAACTGGGAAAACTCTGAATTCAGATGGATCAATATTGATCAGTTAAAACAATTCTATACTGTCCCAAATTTAGAAAAAGTATTACTCAGTGTATTATAATTCACTGTTTTTTTCATATTTTCTTTGTTGTGGAAGCATGAGGTAAACACATGCGCCACCACACATAGTACATGGAACATTATTTCCAGAATGTTGACCTGTTCTTCCATGAATCTGTGCTGCCTTTTCAGGATCAATTGATAATGCCAATTGTTTTTCCCAATCTAATGTTCTTCTAGCCTCAGTCATCTTCATATCCCATTTTATTACCTTTTCCCTGAGTTTAACTAAATCACCAGCATGTGCAGCAATTCTATATGCAATTAATCCATCTTTTACTTCATCAGCATTTGGTAATGCTAGATGCTCAGATGGTGTAAGATAACACAGTAAATCAACTCCTTCACTAGCAGATACTGCTGCACCAATTGCACTAGCAATATGATCATGACCAGATGCAATATCAGTTACCAATGGCCCTAGAACATAATATGGGACATCCCCAATCAATGATTTGGCAAGTCTAACATTGGCTGCAACTTCATTAAGTGGAACATGACCTGGTCCTTCAACCATAACTTGTACATCTTTCTCATTTGCTCGTTTTGCTAATCTTGAGATGTTAATCATTTCTTGAACCTGAAGTTCATCATGTGAATCTAAAATTGAACCTGGACGTAATGCATCACCTAAACTAAATGTCACATCATATTTTTGTGCTAACTCAATCATATAATCATAATGAGTAATGTATGGATTCTCCTTATCATATTTTAACATCCATGCAGCAGTTATAGTACCACCCTTACTAACAACACCTGCATACCTTTCAACTTTTAAAATTCTTTTTGCAATTTCTTTTGTTATTCCAGAATGAATTGTGGTATAATCAACACCATCTTTTATATTATTTTCAAATGCGTTAAGATAGTCATCTTCCGTGATATCTAATGGGTTTTTGTGTTTTTCAACACCAAAATTATATGCCTCGTATATAGGAACTGTACCAAATGTTATAGGTGCTGCATCCAACAAAGTTCTCCTTATACTACCTACATCACCCCCATCACTGAGATCCATTATTGTGTCAGCATGGTATTTTACAGCAACTTTGGCTTTTTCAATCTCTTCATCTACATTGACATTTAATGTTGAACTTCCAATATTGACATTAACCTTAGTTTTCATACCTTTTCCAATACCAACATTATGAATTTTCTGTGGTCGTACGTTATTGCTTGGTATAATAATGGAGCCACTTGCAATTTTTGGCATAAGCCAATCAAGTGTCACTTCTTCGTCTTTTGCAACTTGTTTCATCTCATCAGTTGAAACACCGCGTCGAGCTGAGGTCATCTGTGTTGTCATAATGGTTATAGTGCTTCTGGTAAATTTAAACAGTCGTTTGAAATCCGATCATTATGAATATTCTAACTGTTGGAGGTTCAGACCCATCTTCAGGTGCAGGAATTCAAAGTGATATCAGGACCTTTTCATATTTTGGTGTATATGGATTCACTGTAATAACTGCAATCACTAGCCAAAATACAAGACATGTTTCAAATATAGAACCTGTTTCTGCAAAAAATTTAAGATTACAACTAGACTCGGTTTTATCAGATTTTCATATAGATGCAATCAAAATTGGAATGGTCTATAATTCTGATATCATTAAAGTAATTTATTCAAAATTAAAGAACTATCATGTTCCGATAATAGTGGATCCTATCATAAAATCAACCACTGGTACTACACTTCTCAAAAAAAATGCTTTAGACTATTATAAAAAAATGATAGTTCCCTTGGCTGATGTGATAACTCCAAATAAGTATGAAGCAAAAATCTTGTCGGGAATAACAAATGTACAAAAATCTGCAAAAAAAATTCAAACTCTTGGTGCAAAATCTGTTATTATCACAGGTGCATCAATATCAAAAGGTATTATTTCTGATTTCATTCTAGAAAAAGAGAAAGAGTATCAAATAACAGGTAAAATGATTCCAATTAGAAATCACGGGAGTGGATGTAATTATTCAGCATCAATAGCTGTGTCACTTGCAAAACAAAATCCATTAAAATATGCTGTAAGAACTGCAAAAAAATATGCTTACAATTCTATTAAAAATTCAAAAAATATTGGAAAAGGCGTTAAAATAACTCATCAACAAGATTCAGTTGAAAAAATGGAATTATTAGACTCAATAAATGATTTTAAACAAATCAAGAATGTGTATAAGATAATTCCTGAATGCCAAACGAATTTTGTTCTTGCGAAAAAAAGACCAAAAACACTAAGAGATGTTTTAGGAGTATCTGGTAGATTAGTAAAATCAGGTAAAGAAATTATTACAGCTGGTGAGATCATTTATGGTGGCTCACATCATGTTGGAACTGCAGTGATTGAGGTTAACAAAAAATTTCCAAACATCCGTTCTGGTCTTAATATTAAATTTGATCCTAAGATTATTTCAAAAGCGAAAAGTTGTGGGTTAGAAGTTTTAAGTTATGATAGAAAAAAGGAACCTAAGAAATCAAAACTGAAGGAGGGCTCATCTATAAAATGGGGAATAAATTATACCCTCAAAACAAAGTCACCTGATGTAATATATCACAAAGGAGATATGGGAAAGGAGCCAATGATTCTAGTTTTTGGTGATACAACAAATGATGTAATCAAAAAAATTTCTAAGATGACATAGGTCACTAAAAATTGTGTAATTCAACATAAATACAACTCAAAACTGAATACAAATTCATGAAGGCAGTTATTTTAGCAGGTGGTCTTGGAACTAGGTTACAACCATATACAAATTCACTTCCTAAACCTATGTTGCCATTAGGTGAAAAACCAATTTTGGAACATTTGATAGAATGGGTAAGAAAAAATGGTGTGAAAGAAATTGTTCTTTGTGTGAGTTATTTACGAAAAAAAATTGAAGATTATTTTGGTGATGGTAAAAAATTTGGTGTAAAAATTGAATATGCTGTTTCAAACAAACCACTTGCAACTGCTGGTCAGCTAAAAACCGCTGAAAAATTCATTGATGGCACATTTGTTTGTCTTTATGGAGATTCGATCTATAACTTTAGTTTAAGAAATATGATTGTAAAGCATAAAAAAAGCAAATCTAGTGTCACGATGAGTCTCTATGATTACAAATTTAATTTGAGATATGGTGTTATTGATACAACAAATAGAGGGAGAGTGACTTCATGGAATGAAAAACCAGAATTTAGCGCAAAAATTAACATGGGCTGCTATGTAATGGAATCAGAAGTACTTCAACTAATACCAAAAAATAAGCCATATGGAATGGATGATACTATACGAAAAGTGCTGGTAAAGAAAAAGAAAGTTAGTAGTATGATTTCCAAAAAAAAATTTATCGATATAGGTGATAAAGAAACTTATGAAAAAACAAATCATGAATATAAGACAAAAATAGGTAGAATCTGAATGTCAGAACTAATAATTAGAGAAATAATAGAATCAGATTTGGAAAATGGTTTTTTAGAGTCACTTGACAACCTTAGACAATCTAGTAATTTAGAACAAAATTCTGCAAGAAACATTCTAAAGAAAATTTCTGAAAATGAGGATCATGTTATTCATGTTGCAGAAGTTGATGGAAAAATTGTTGGTTCTACAACACTACTAATTGAGCAAAAATTCATTCATGAAGGCGGAATTGTGGGTCATATAGAAGATGTTGTTGTAAAAAAAGAATTTGAGGGTCAAGGAATTGGAATGAATTTAGTTCTCTCATTATTAGATGTAGCAAAGGAGCGAAAATGTTACAAAACTATCCTTAATTGTGAAAATGGATTAATATCATTTTATGAAAAAATTGGATTTAAACAAAAATCAAATGAAATGAGATTTGATCACTAAAACTTTCGACTAATTATCTTTCTTATACTCAAATAATTTTTCAACCGCAGATAATAATTCTGTATTTCCTAACTCTGTATGTTTTCTTAAATTATTCATTGGTGTAGTAACGATACTTTCAACAATAGCCTTTGATAAATCATCAATTATTTTCTTTTTGTCATCATCTAGTTCACCTAACATGCTTAATGCTTTTTGAAGTTCTTTGATTCTTAGTAAATCAATATTCTTGAAAACATCCTTTACAACAGGTTCTGCTTCTAATCTTTTCATTGATGCCTCTAATACTGGTAATTCTTCTTTAATTATTTCTTCTGCAGAATTTTTCTGGCCAATTCTACTACGCATGTTTTTATCAACCATTTCAGCAATTTGATCAATATTCATTAGTTTAATTCCACTTAATTCAGCAACTTTTTCATCCACAGTACGTGGATTAGAGAGATCAAGAATCATCATTCCCTTATTTTTTTGATCCAGTGCCTCCTTAATTCGTTCATGAGTTACAAGAAAATATGGTGCAGACGTTGCTACAAATACAATATCGTATCTACCAAATCCTTCTAGTATATCATTAAAATCAACTGGATTTCCACCGACAGTTTTTGAGAATGAAGTTGAACGCTCTAGTGTTCTACTAGATATTGAAAATGTATACCCACGTTTTCTTAATGATTTAGCAACCAGTGCTGCAGCCTCACCTGTTCCAATAAGAAGGATTTGTTTTAACTTCATGTCGTCAACGTTTTCTTCTGCAAGTTTTACTGCCATAGAGCCAACTGATATACTGCCTTTGCTTATACCGGTAGAATTTCGTATACGTGTACCTACTCGTATAGCCTTATCAAAAAGTGTGTTTAGATGCTCTCCTGATGTTTTGGCATTTCTAGCAAAGGTAATTGAATTTTTTATTTGACCTAAAATCTGTTCTTCGCCTATAACCATAGAATCTAATCCTGATGTTAATTTTAAGAGATGATCATAAACATCCGTATTTACACTTACCTCACAATTATCTTTGAATGCATTTTCTTCCAAACCGGCAACTGATGCCCAAGTCTTTTTTATCTGAGCAAAGTCTTTTTCACTACCTGTAGCAAAAATTTCAATTCTATTACATGTCTGTAAAATTACACATTCCTTTAGATCTGCGTGTTTTTTAAATGAGATATAAGCTTCATCAACATCAGAAAAAGAAAATCTTTCTAAAACATGAATTGGTGACTTGCGGAATGTTACTCTGGCGTTTATAATATTTTCTTTCATATCCATTCTCTCAATATTTTTTTAACTTGTGTCTGTGCAATTTTGTATTTTCCTTCTTTTAATAATCCTTTTACATGTTTATCATTCATTACAGCATATAGGAATTTTTTGCGATCTAACTGGGTTGACAGAACTTGTTTTGCCTCAAATCTTGCAAATTTCTGTAGTTTGATTTGATATATGTCATCACTTGAGATATTTTTCTTTAAGAAAGATTCTGTCTTTATTTTGATTTTCCTTGCCATTGCAGGACTGCTTCCACCTGTTGATATTGCAACTTGTAATGTATTTGCAATATTGATCACGGAGGGATGGGCAAAATCACTAATTTCTGGATCATCTGAAGCGTATGCATATGATTTCATCTTCCTAGCTTTCTGAACAATCTTTCGATTTAGATCTTTATCATTAGTAGTAGCCATAACTAGAAATGGTTTGTATTTTAAGAGAAATCTTTCATCCTTGAGTTTGATTTTTTTGAATTTAATTTTTCCTTGCTTTACGTACTTTTCGATTTGTGCGTTTGAATCATTGCTTATTACGAGAATTCCACAGTCCTGTGTTAAGAGAGAGTCAACTTTCTTCATACCTTCATTTCCAGATCCAACTACAATGACAAGGTTACCCTTTAGGTGAAGATCTACAATCAATACTCTCGCGCATCGTGAATGGTATTTATAGATTCGATAAAACTAGTTACATTTTTTAATTGAGACCAAAGATCTGATATATTGACTGACATGGATAAACTTGATACTGAAATTTTAAACGAAATACAATGGAAATTTCCATTGATTGCTAAACCATTTGACGAAATTGCAAAGAAATTTGAAATTTCATCTGATGAACTGAAGAATAGATTGGTTCAGTTAAAGAGAAAAGGTGTATTACGTCAACTCAGTGCAATCTTTGACACCAGAAAATTAGGATATACTAGTTCATTAGTTGCTATGGAGATTGAACCTGATAAGCTTGAACATATTGCACACCAAATCAATAGGCATCCTGGTGTAAGCCACAATTATGAAAGAGAACATCAGTTTAATCTGTGGTTTACTTTAGCTGTACCTCCAGGTTCTGACTTGGAAAAAGAACTTGACACGTTTTCAAAGTTGGATGGAATTAAAAAAACTAGAATGCTTCCTACGTTACAGTTGTTCAAGATTGGAGTAAAACTAGACATGGTTGATGATAAAAAACATGAAGTGAAGCCATCCGAGGAAAAGAAAAAAGTTACAGATGTAAAGTTTGTTGCAACAGAGGAAGACAAGGAATTCATTAGAGAACTGCAGAAAGATATGGAGATAGTTGATAGACCTTTCCAAAAGGCTGCAGAGAATTTAGGAATTACAGAGGATCAAATTTTTGAAAAACTCCATAGTTATGAAGAGATTGGAGTTATGAGAAGATTTGCAGCTATTTTACGGCATAGAGAAGCAGGCTTTACTGCCAACGGTATGATTGTCTGGAAAGTTCCAAAAGAGAGAATTAGTGAGGTTGGAAACAAGCTTGGTGCTTTCCCACAGGTAAGTCATTGCTATGAGAGACCAGTATATCCAGACTGGCCATACAATGTGTTTTCAATGATTCATTGCAAATCATTTGATGAAGCAGGGCAAATGACAAAAGATATCCAAAAACAAATTGGTGTAAATGACTATAAGATACTATTTAGTTCCAGAGAATTCAAAAAAACCAGGGTGGAGTATTTTGTTGAACATGAATTTGAGATTGAAAAAACTATCACTGCTTAGGAATTATATTCTATCAGTGTAACTATACTGTATGTCTAATTTTCCTATTAGAAGGCTTAGACGACTAAGAAAAACTGAAAAAATCAGAGATCTTGTAAAAGAAGTATCATTATCACCAAAAGACTTGATTTGTCCAGTATTTGTTGAAGAGGGAATTCAGACCAAAAAACAAATTCAATCAATGCCAGCAATTGAAAGATTACCATTATCTGATGTCGTAAACGAGGTAGATGCAATTGCAGAATTAGGTATTCCGGCTGTAATGTTATTTGGTATTCCTCAGAATAAGGATAATGAAGGTACTTCGGCATTTGTAGATCATGGTATTGTTCAGAAAGCCATTACAGAAATTCGTAAGAATTTTGGTAATAAAATACTAATAATGTCAGATGTTTGCCTTTGTCAGTATACAATATCTGGACATTGTGGTTTGGTGAAAGGAGAAAATATAGATAATGATTCTAGTATTGCAACGTTATCTAAAATTGCAGTTAGTCAAGCAAAATCTGGAGTGGATGTTGTTTCACCATCAGCAATGATGGATGGACAAGTGCATGCCATTAGAAATAGTCTTGATGATGCAGGATTTTCTGATGTTGCTATAATGTCGCATTCTGCTAAACATAGATCAAATTTTTATTCACCATTTAGAGATGCCGCAGAATGTGCACCTCAATTTAGTGATAGACGAACATACCAAGTTCCATTTACAAATCCAAGAGAAGCAATGAGAGAAGTTGAGACTGACATTAATGAGGGTGTTGATATTGTAATGATTAAACCAGCATTAACTTATCTTGATTTGATTGCAGAAACTAAAAGGAGGTTCAATGTACCAGTGTCTGCATATAGTGTTTCTGGTGAATATGCATTGGTTAAGGGCGCAGCGATGCAAGGGTGGATAAATGAAGATGCAATGGTACAAGAAATACTTTACTCCATAAAACGTGCAGGGGCAGATATGATTGTAACATATTTTGCCAAATCAGTTGCGCCTAATCTTTAGAATGTAAATGAGAGAAGATCAACGTTTTGAAATAGAGCGTGCGCTAGAACTTTTACCACATATAGTAGGTGGTAGTTGGACAATGGTTTGGTTTAGAATGAAAGGAATTAGAAATCCAACAAAAGAAGAATTTAGAAGTAAAGTCATTGAATTTTTCCTCAAATTAGCACCATTACTAGAATCATTTGAGAATGATAAATCATTAGATGACATTAATTCATATATAAAAAATAGATTAAAAAATGAAATTCAAAAAATTGAATCAGGGGAAAATAATGAAATTGAAAAAAGATATCAGAGATATGTAGATTATGGATAAATCTCTTTTTTTAATGAAACTAAATAATTTTTTAACACGATAGTTCTTTTTTTAGCTTCAATTTTTCCTGTTTTTGTGTTCATGTATTTTTCTAAAACAAGTAATTTATTAAAAAAATGATCTAGTGCCCATTTTTTATCATTCGGCTCTCGATTTTTTGAAAATGGATCATTTAATTGATAAAATTGTCGCTTTTTAGAACCGCTAACGGAAAAAACTCTAGCAATTCCAATTGCACCTAATGCGTCTAATCTATCTGCATCTTGTAAGATTCTTCCTTCAATACTTTTTGAAATCTTATTTTTAGTGAAACTATGATTTCTTATGGCTTCTGCCACAATAATAATATCATTTTCTGAGAATTGTAATTTTTTGAGAATTAATATTGCCTTATCTGCACTAAGATCTGCTGAAGATTTTGAACGTTTGTCTGAATCTGTCTTCTTAACAATATCATGTAACAGTACTGAAACTAAGACTAATTTCATATCAACTTTCTCCAATTTACAAATTTTTTCTGCATTTTTGTAAACTCTCATTATATGCATAAAATCATGTGCAGGATCATTTTTTTCATAAATTTTTTTTACATGTTTTTTAAGATATTCTAAATCATTCAAAATTTCCACAGCCTTGGTTTATTAAGTTTAAATTTTCTTTTTGTCAATAAGAGATTCCAATCTATGCAAGTAAAAAATACTACTGAACCGATTCCTAATATATCAGCAATGATAATTCCTATGTATCGGTCTTCAAACAACTCAATAAATGGTATTAGGACAATTGTACTTATTGTTATCATGATGTAGTACGAGATAACCCGCCCAGTCCAAAATCCAATATATAATCCAAAACTTTTGGCCTTAAGTAATCCATAGGTTACAAATAACATATTACTTGGTAATGGTGTTGCGGCAAACAGAAATGATGTTGTGATATAGCCAAACTTTTTTCGGCTTAAGAATTTTCCAATTGCATTCAAATTGGATTGTTGCTCCCGACCCACAAAATTTCTAAATGCTCCACTAATAGATTTTAAAAGAAATCTACCTATTGTGGCCCCTGTTGCACCAACTAATGACAAAATAAGTGGATCAAGCAAAGGATCTATTGCAGTAAATGATGCTAATATGATCCAGGTCGGTGGCATCAATAATGGTGCTGCGTTTACTGCTATCAATAAAAAAAATATTCCCACATAGGAATACTCGCTGATTATGTCAAAAATATCTGTCATATGTAATTCGTATCATATTAACATCTAAATCCTTGTCTAATAGATTAAAAAATGGATCAAAGATACAAAATATTTAAATCAAAAAATGGTATTTGTGTTATGTGCCAGAAATATCATGGAAGTGTTTTAGATGCAATCTAACATTCAAATATTCTGAACATGCAGAACTACATGAAAAACTTACAAAGCATAAAGTTTCTACTGTCAAGACAGTAGTTGTGTGAATTAGAAATTTTATATTATAATTAATGGAGGGGGTGGGATTCGAACCCACGAACTCCTAAGAGAAAGGATATCTTATACTAGATCTTGAGTCCTTCTCGGTTGACCTGGCTTCGATACCCCTCCATAAATTCAATTTTAGGAATTTGACATATAACTTATCCTAGAAAATATATTTCATAAGTAGTGAAATAATAGTTAAAACAATATAATAATTCAGTTTTAAAAAACAAAGTTTATAATCATTTTAACGATTTTCAATTTATGACAACAATTGATGAAGCCAAAAATATGAGATCAGGAATTAATGTTGAGGGTACAGTTGAAAGAAAAGAGGACGTTAGAACTGTCAACACTAAAGCTGGCTCAACTGTTGATGTTGCTAATGCATTTCTTGTAGACAATGGAATGGAAATTAAAATTACATTGTGGGCAGAAGATGCAAACAATATTCAAAATGGCGATAAAATAAAAATCGAAAATGGTTATACAAACGAGTTTAAGGGCGAAGTGCAACTAGGAAAAGGCAAATTCGGTAAACTTGAAAAAATTTAGATTAAAATTTTAATGTTTTAACTATCTTCTATTTTTTTTAGCTCTTGTTTTTTTTGCTTTTGGTTTAGCTCTTGTTTTTTTTGCTTTTGGTTTAGCTCTTGTTTTTTTTGCTTTTGGTTTAGCTCTTGTTTTTTTTGCTTTTGGTTTAGCTCTTGTTTTTTTTGCTTTTGGTTTAGCTCTTGTTTTTTTTGCTTTTGGTTTAGCTCTTGCTTTTTTTGCTTTTGGTTTAGCTCTTGTTTTTTTTGCTTTTGGTTTAGCTCTTGCTTTTTTTGCTTTTGGTTTAGCTCTTGCTTTTTTTGCTTTTGGTTTAGCTCTTGCTTTTTTTGCTTTAGCAACTGCTTCAGCTCTTGCTTTTGCTTTTTTTGCTTTAGCAACTGCTTCAGCTCTTGCTTTTGCTTTTTTTGCTTTAGCAACTGCTTCAGCTCTTGCTTTTGCTTTAGCACGTTTTCTTAATAATTTAGATAATTCTGATGAGACTTTGTTTAATTTGTTTTTAGCATAGTCTTCTCGTGATTTGCTATAGTGGAATTTTTTTGTAGTTTTTTCTAATTTGTTTGCACTATTTTTTACCAAATTAATTAATTCTGGTCTTGATTCTAAATTCTTTTTCACAGAATTAGAAATCTTTGATTTTGAATTGTTGATTTCATCAATTATTTGTATCAATTTTTTCTCCATGGGTGTTCTTTGTTTTATCTCGTTTTTGATATCAGATATAACGCTAGTAATCATATTAATTCGTGATAGTATGCTTTGTTTTTCATCATCTGTAATTGCAAATTCAGCTTCACTTTCTAATTTTTCTTTATTTTGTATTTCCAAGTCAAGTTTTTCTTGAGCTGCGTTTTTTAATCGTTGTACACTTTCAAGTTGGGATATTTTTTGATTGAGTGTATAACTGATGCCTTCGATCTGCTCACGTGATGATATTACCCTTTTCTGTAATGAAGTTAATGATGATGTATATTTTCTAGAAAGTACTTTTGCTTTTTGAAACTCTCTTTCACTGGAACGCCTAATTTTACTAAATTCCTGTTTCTGTTTTGCGAGTTTTTTTACACTGGATTCTATTGATACCATAAAAAAATCACATATTTTCCTTGCTTAAATTGATGTGAATGTCAGGTTTTGACTCTTCTGTGAAGATTTTTGACTAATTTTTTTAAAAATTATTATTTATCTAAAGAAAAATTAGAAATATGGACTTTCATCCCTCACAAATTCCTATTGCAAAAACTTTTGAATTGAAAGATGAGAAAGATGCAACAGATGCAGCGTATGAAATGGTAAAGATCGGTTTTACTACAGAAGATAAGGGTTTTAAAATTTTAATGTCAAAAGATGATGAAAAGATGGCTAAACGAATAGGTTACACGATTACTACTACAGTAACTTTTGCATTACGACAGACTGATCAGGACAAAAATATAAAATATTGGACTTATCATGAGGATGAGAATCACTATGCTATAGTTTTTGTAAACCATCAAATTTTGGAAAAATTAGGTTTTACCTGAATTAAAAATTTGATGTAATCTCAGTTTATTGGACACTATGCCGGCAAGAAATATTCCTAATACTGTTCCCCCAATTACATCTAAAGGGTAGTGTTGTAGAACATAAACTCTACTAAATGAAATTAAGATTGGATATAACCAAACTAGATTGCACCAACGTGGAAATCTTTCTGATAATACATAGCTAATAACAAATGCAAACATAGCTGCCCTTGCTGCATGACCAGATGGAAATCCAGCAGTCCAACTTTTTCCTTCACAAAACAATGAAAAACTATCAGGCTCAATTTTTAATGGTAACTCAGTACCCTCCCATGTTAAAAATGGTCTATCACGATCTACACCACATTTTATGTATCCAGTGAGTATAGTTGAGATAACTAATAAAATTAAAAGAGTCATTCCAATTCTTCTAGTTCTTCGTATGATGAGTAAAATTATGCTAAACGGTAACATCACAAAGACATTACCTGATTCTGTAATCAACCATACACCAATATCTATGATATAATTTCCAGATGTTTTCTGTACTGATTGCATAAATTGCTTTTCAGATTCAAATGTTACCTGAGAAATTGCAATTATAGTTAATATTAGAAATATAGCAAGTAGAAAAATAAATGATCTAGAACGAATGCCAAATAACATATTTTGCAATTACTTCTCAATTATTTTTGAATACTCTCTTATAATATCTGAACTATCAACCCATGAGTATCTTATCAATAAAAATTTGATCGGATAAACGAATTTTAACTGGTTCAGAAGATAAAAAATGTGAAGATTAGAACATTAAATGACTTTGATATTAAAGGTAAAACGGTTCTGCTAAGAGTTGATATGAATGTTCCAATAGATCCTGAAACAAAAGAAATTACCGGAAATCGAAGGATTGAAGATGTTGCTATAACTGTAAAAGCGCTTGATGGTGCAAAAATTGTAATTATATCACATCAAGGTAGAGTTGGTAGAGATGATTTTGTTGGTATGGAAAATCATGCAAAAGAATTAGAAAAATTCTGTGGTAAAAAAGTGAAGTATGTTTGTGATATAATTGGAACGCATGCACAAAGTGAAATTAAAAATATGAATGATAATGAAGTAATTCTTTTGGATAATCTAAGGATGTGTGCAGAAGAAAATTATGAATTCACTTTGGAAGAAAGTGCAAAGACAATAATGGTTCAAAGGTTAAAAGATCTGTTTGACTTATTTGTACTTGATTCATTTCCAAGTGCACATAGAACACATCCATCATTAGTGGGATTTGCACAAGTTCTTCCTACATGTGCAGGAAAATTAGTTGAAAAAGAAGTAAATCAGTTAGAGAATATACTAACTGTTGCAAAATCACCATTTGTTATAATCTTAGGTGGATCAAAAGTTGATGATCGATTAAAGGCACTAAAAATGTTAATTAAAAAGGAAAGAGCGGATCATGTTTTATTGACTGGTCTTATAGGAAATGTGTTCCTCCGTGCACAAGGACGAATCAAATTTCCGTTAAACATCAAAAATGAGGACAAATTAGTTTCAGAAGCACATACACTTATCGGTGAATATCCAGATGTTTTTTCTACTCCGGTTGATATTGCGGTAAATAAGAATGAGGAACGAGTAGAAATTGATGTTCGAGATCTGAATAAGGATGATCAAATTTTTGATGTTGGGCAAAAAACACTCGATTACTACTCAAAAATGATTTCAGGTGCAGGAACTGTTTTCATTAGTGGTCCAGCTGGATTTTTTGAGAAAGAAAATTTCCAATTTGGAACAAAATCATTGTTAGAGTCTGTAGCAACGTCTATGGCAACATCTATCGTAAGTGGTGGGCATCTTACTTTTGCCCTAAAAAAATATGATCTTGCAGATAAAGTCAATCATATTAGTACTGCAGGAGGTGCATTGGTTAGGTATCTTACTGGACAAAAACTACCTATGATCAAATGCCTTGAAGATGCTGCAAATGGAAATGGTCCTAAAGATTAGCACTGCATTCGGGATTTGGGCAAGTCCTAGATTCATCTTTACCTAAGTAAACATCATTATTACAAGAATCACAATGTATCTCTTCTACATAATCATATAGCTTGTACCACTTTGTTGTGAAGTTTTGTGCAATGCAACGAACCAAACCTACATCCTCAATATTCTTAAATTCAGTTTCTAAATCATTGATTACCATAAATTGATTAAAATCCTTATCCTTTTTCAAGAATTCTAAAATTTGGTCGTTATTGAATCTGACATCGGTGTCATTAAAATTTTCAAAAATTATTTTTCTAATCTGTGGTAATACTGTATTTTGTGTACTCATCTAATAAAGACTTGATGCCTCTTCTTTTAAGTTTCCTGCGGATTCAACATCATTCATTTTTTCAGCGAAATAAGAGTAAATTCCATATTTCAGTGCCTTTAACGACAGTAAGGCACACTTTATTCTCACAGGACTAGTTTTAATTAGATGTTCTAAACCTAATTCAGAAAGTAATTCGTCTTTTTCAAATTTTTTAACATCATCAAGATCCTTCCCTTTAATCATTTCAGTAAGTACTGAAGAGCATGCCATACATATTGCACATCCTTTTCCATCGAATTTAACATCAGTTATTTTTTTATCGTCAATGTTAAGATATAGATCTATACTATCGCCACATAAAGGATTACTGTCATGCCGATGAATATGTGGCTCATCAATTTTTCCATAATTAGATGGATTGCGAGAGTACTCAATAATCATCTCGGTGTAGATTGGATCTCCACTCATAATTTAAACACCTTAGCGACATTCTGTAATGCTGTAATTAATGCATCAATTTCCTCTTTTGTTGTATAGATGTAAAAGCTTGCACGGTTAGTGGCTGCAACATTCAATTTTTCCATTAATACTTGTGCACAATGATGTCCAGATCTGATTGCAACACCATCTTTGTCTATAATAGTTCCAACATCATGAGGATGTACGTCATTAAAGTTAAAGGAAACAACACCACCCCGCTTTTCTGGTTCTTTAGCACCATACAATGTAATTCCTGGTACCTTCTCCATCTGTTCCAACGCATATTTAGTTAATTCTAATTCATGATTTCTGATATTTTCCATGCCAATTTTTTGAAGATATTCAATTGCCGTTTTAAAACCAATGACATCTGCAATATTTGGTGTACCTGCTTCAAATTTGTATGGTAAATCATTCCATGTTGTTTCATATTTATGAACTTCCCGTATCATGTCACCACCACCTTGATATGGAATCATCTTTTCTAGAATTTCTTTTTTGGCCCAAAGAACTCCTACACCAGTAGGTCCTAACATTTTATGTGCAGAAAATGCATAAAAATCACAGTCTAATTCTGTTAGATCAACTTTCATGTGTGGTACAGCTTGTGCACCATCAATTAATGTTTTAACACCTGCATTTTTACATTTTGAAATAATTTCTTTTGCAGGTGTTATAGTTCCAAGAACATTTGATACATGACTAAATGCAACAAGTTTAACTTTTCCAGTAGAAAGATATTCATCTAATTGGTCAATCATTAATTCTCCATTATCATCAATATCAATATATTTGAGTTGTGCTTTTTTATCTTGAGTGAGTAACTGCCACGGAACTATATTCGAGTGATGCTCATATTCGGTAGTAACTATAATGTCTCCTTCTTTTACATTATCACGACCCCATGCATTTGCAACTAAATTAATTGCTTCAGTTGTACCCTTAACAAAAATAATTTCTTGTGAATTTTTAATATTAAGAAATTCTGCAATTTTATCTCTAGTTTGTTCAAATGCTTCTGTAGATTCTTCTGCCAGCGCATGAACAGCACGATGTATGTTTGAATTATTATTTTTGTAATAATCAGAAATTGCGTCTATAACTTGAATCGGTTTTTGTGTAGTAGCTGCATTATCCAAATAAACTAGTTTTTTCCCATCTCTTACTTTTCGTTCCAACACTGGAAAGTCATTTCTTAAACTTTCAAATGTTTCAGATGTAGCCTGCATAATTATACCTCAACCAGAATATTATTGTCTTCTAATTTGATATTGTATGTATCAAGTGGATTTTCTGCTGGAGGATTTTGTGGTTTTCCAGTATTAAGATCAAAAACAGAAAGATGTAATGGGCATGTTAATCCATTTTCTGACAATATTCCTACCGATAAATCGGCTTCTTCATGTGTACAAATTCGATCTGTAGCAAATATCTTTCCATTAATGTTTGATAACAGAATTTTCTTATCGTTGTGATCAAGGCTAAACATTTCACCTTCACCCAAACTATCAACACTGCATGCATTTATCCAATTAACCATGTTAATCACCTATACTTGTAATGCTGCTCAATTTCTGCATGTTCGTTATATCTTGTTTCTTCTACTTCGACTAATGCCTTTAATTGTTCATCATTATTAATTGATAATTCATTACCCTCCCATTTTGATTCTATAAGATATGCAATCCATGCACGTACCTGATATGACATTGAGCGTGATAATGGTTCCAAGAAACCTTCAACAATTATCCTTTCAGCTTCTGCACGAGTCAAACAACGTGAACCAAGATAGAAGATCTGTTCTTCATCAATCTGAGCAACTGATGCAGAATGAGTTGCTCTAACATCATTTGTTAGAATCTCAAGTCCTGGTATTGCATCAGATTTTGCACCTTTGTCTAATAGTATTGAACGACCTGATAAGAGATTTTGACTTATCCTTTAGGATTGATTTTTCAACAACTTTTCCTTCGGTTGATTCTTTATTATGATTAACAACCGTATTAAGATCAAATGATTGTTCATGATTTCCAAATACAACTTCTGAATCATTTACGGATGACCCAGTTCCATTCAGATGATAATCAATTCTGTATCTTGATAACATAGTACCAAACAATCCAAGATACCAATTAATTTTGGCATCCTGTGATACATCAGTTCTTCTTGTTGAGAAGTTTACTGAGTTTTGTTCCATCATTTGTAGGGTTGTAAGATCAAGATTACTGTTTGAACCTACACTCGTATTCAATAATTCAAGATACGCTTGCTGTGTTTGTATTTTTGGAGAATACAGTTCTTGAACGATTGTTGCTTTAGTATTATCTTCTGCAACTATCAAATTTCGTGAAATGGTAGAAATCCCATCTTCTGATAGGCAAGAAAGTAAATGTATTGGTTCTTCAATAATTAGATTTTTTGGAATGTAGACAAAAAGTCCGGTATTAAATGCAGCATTGTTTAAAGCAGTATACTTATCTTCTTTTGAGTTAGATGATTTGATAACTTTTTCTACAATTTCATTATTTTGTGTTAATGCATCATTAATTGAGGAGATAATCACTCCTGATGATTGTAATTTGTCAGAGATGTTTACTGAATGTATATTTGAACCAATTTGAATAATGCTTGTTTGATTTTTTACTTCATCAATACGTTTTGTTAGAAATTCAGGTATTTTCGAATCCGTGTTTATTGACAATGAAACTTGTTCTGGATTCATTCTCTTAGCATCACTATATTTGTTATAGAGTGGTGATACTTCTGGTGGTAATTCCTGGTATATGCTTAGTGCAGAATTTCTATATTCCTTAAGCCAATTAGGCTCATTTCTTGAAGATGAGATTTCATCAATTAGTGAATTTCCAATTGATGATAGTGCAAGTTGTTGCATTTGTATCAGCTTAAGTAAAATTCTAACCTACTGAATTATCCATCTCAAGTTTGATGAGTCTATTCAGTTCTACTGCATATTCCATTGGAAGTTCTTTGGTAAATGGTTCCATGAAACCGTTAACAATTAATGTTAATGCTTCTTCTTCTGAGAATCCACGTGTCATAAGATAGAAAATTTGTTCGTCGCCAATCTTACCAACTGTTGCTTCATGAGTGACTGTTGCATCTTCTTGATTAATTTCCATATATGGATAGGTGTCTGTCTTTGATGTGTCATCTAATAGTAATGCATCACATCTTACAGTTGATTTA
>Ga0315338_1001182_pt1 | contig 36729 bp, 32 predicted proteins | sample ASW8metaG_FD_204518 | JGI IMG/M metagenome (GOLD analysis project Ga0315338, IMG submission 204518) | Ammonia-oxidizing marine archaeal communities from Monterey Bay, California, United States - ASW #8 | ecosystem: Environmental > Aquatic > Marine > Coastal | place: USA: California | collected... | reverse complement strand
GAATAAGGAGTGCATGGGTCGCCGCATCCACTGTAAAGGCCACACCGATCCAGTATAGCCCGGCGATAAACTGACCCCAGGCAAACCACCAGCCAATAAAAAATGCCTGCTTGCGGTTTTTCGCGGTACCGAGAATGAGGATCAATCCGCTAAAGCTAATAGGGAGCAGAAAAACCAGGTGTAGCGGAGCCAATGAAGCGGCAACTAGTGCACCTAAGGCGAAACTAAGTAATGCTTTCTTCAAAAAAGAAAGACTATCAATCCAGTCCGCAATTTTGATCATTCATCCGCGCCTAGCACTCTAGGGCGCCGACGGATGCGCACCTTTTTAACTTTGCGAGGATCAGCATCCAGGATCTCGAAATCCAGACCACTGGAATGCGAAATGATTTCCCCGCGGGTGGGAATTTGGCCTGCCAGTTGAAATACAAGGCCGCCAACGCTGTCAACTTCTTCATCTTCATCTTCGGGGAGCAGATCCACTTCCAGCATTGCCTCCAGCTCTTCGATGGAGGCGCGGGCGTCAGCTTCGATCAGGCCATTCTCTGCAACCGTAATCAGCGGGCCTTCCTGAGCGTCATGCTCATCCTCAATATCGCCAACAATTTCTTCTACCAGGTCTTCAATAGTCACCAACCCGTCAATACCACCATACTCATCGACAACAGCCGCCATATGAATATGTGTGCCACGCATTTTGAGTAATAAGTCCGGCACGGACATTGACGGTGGTACGAAAAGGATTTCCCGGCGAAAATTCTGCCAGTTGTCGCTTGTTGACTGCCTCCAGAAATTAATCAGATCCTTGATATGAAACATGCCTACGACATTATCGAGGCTCTCTTCATAGACTGGCAGGCGTGAATGGCTTGTCTCTTTAAAGCGGTCGACCACCTGATCAAGTGGCAAGGCACCGTCGACGGCTTCAATATCGGCGCGCGGTACCATCACATCGCTGATACTAAGCTCGCTGAAACTCAAAATATTGGTCAGCATCAGCTTTTCAGAAGCATTTATGGATTGCTCAGGATCATCATGTTCTTCGATCAGTTCTTCCAGAGTGGAACGAACGCTGGTGTCAGATTGCTGCCCGATACCGAGCAATCGTTTGAGAACATGAAGCACTCCATTTTGAGGGCTATCTGTTTTTTGTCCGGTTACGGCATCGTCGCGGGACATATCTTCAGTCATTTTTGGCCGGGAAACTCCGAATTAACTTGTCAGGACAGGATGTATGGATTTGAAACACCTAATTTTTCTAGAATAACAATTTCCAGATTTTCCATTTCGTCCGCTTCATTCTGTTCCATATGATCGTAACCGGCAAGATGTAAAAGCCCATGCACAATCAAATGTATCATATGATCTTTGAGATCTTTATGTTGATCTGCGGCTTCAGAGGCGACCGTTTCTCGCGCCAGAATGATATCACCAAACATTAAGGGCTCGCCCATTTTTGAGGCTTGAGCCAGATTATCGGCGTCCAGAGTTGTATCCGGGAAAGAAAGTATATTTGTTGGGCGGTCCTTTTGGCGGTAATCACGATTGAGCGCCTGAACAGCGCGATCATTTGCGAAAACAACGCTCACCTCTACCACAGCCTTAGTTTGTGGTTCTAAGTTGAGTATTGCTGTAAGCAATACGAAGGTCGTATAGGCAACTTCGGCAATACAAACCTCTAGTAATTCGACTGGTGGCCATCCGTCATCATCGATGGTGATCGCTAAATCCACCTCGAATGGGGGGGCTTGCATTTCTTTGGGAAACGTCATCAAGGTAGGCCCATCTGATGTTACTATCTTGACCGGGCTTTCAGGTTCAACTGTTTTTCCCGTTCATGCTCGCCGTAGGCTTTCACAATGCGCGTCACAAGCGGATGGCGCACCACGTCAGAGGCACCGAAATTAATAAAATCGACGCCCTTTACACCTTGCAGGATTTCGACGGCATCATGTAAGCCGGACCGTACACCGATGGGAAGATCGATTTGGCTCAAATCGCCGGTCACCGCCATGGAGGAATTCTCGCCCATGCGCGTTAGCAGCATTTTCATCTGTACTGGTGTGGTATTTTGGGCCTCGTCCAGAATAATCGCGGAGTTGGATAAAGTCCGGCCGCGCATAAATGCCAGTGCAGCTACTTCTATCTCACCGTTCTCCAGGCGTTTCACTACTTCCTCCGCTGGGAGCATGTCATAGAGAGCATCATAGAGGGGGCGCAGGTAAGGATCGATCTTGTCACGCATATCGCCCGGCAGAAAACCAAGCTTTTCACCAGCTTCAACGGCAGGACGCGCGAGTATAAGACGGTCGACCTTGTTCTCAATCAGCATGGCGACGGCATTTGCCACCGCTAGATAGGTTTTTCCTGTGCCAGCGGGACCTAGACCAAAAACCAGCTCATTGGTCCGAAGCGCATTCACATAATATGCTTGATTGGTGGAGCGCGGGGTAATCCGCCGGCGCTTGGTGACAATCATATCGGCACTATCAGCAACAGAGGCACGGCTGCCATCTTCCGCAGGCGGATCTCCTGCCATGCGAATGGCGCCATCTACTTCGCCAATCGTTACATCCATTCCCTTCTCCAATCTGTCATACAGATCGGTGAGCACTGACCGGGCAGCTGATTGAGCAGCATCTGAGCCTTTTATGGCCATTTTATTACCGCGGGACGTCACCGAGACATCCAGCCCCTGTTCAATCCGCGCCAAATAACGGTCATGTTCTCCGACCAATTGGGCGAGAAGATGATTATCCTCAAATTCAAGGACAGTTGTTTCGGAAGAATTGGTACTGGCGGCGTTGTTTTTTGTCAGATTTGGTTTTTTGGGCACATTTTTTCCTAGGCCGCATCCGCGACACTACCGGGTTTCAGTTCGCCCCTGAGAGAGTTGGCATTACCCTCTTTCACGGTGACGGTTGCAATACGCCCGATGCGATGAGCAGGCGAGGGGACGAAGACAGACTGCATATAGGGGCTCCGGCCAACAAGTTGGCCTTCTCTTTTTCCTTCACGTTCCAGCAGCACATCGATTTCCTTGCCGACAAAGCTTTGATTATAGGCAAGTTGCTGTTCGTTCAGAAGCGCCTGCAGTCGTGCCAGCCGCTCAGATTTAATTTCTTCCGCAACCATTTGATCGTCTTGCCCTGCAGCGGGAGTGCCGGGACGAGGGCTATATTTGAAGCTATAGGCTTGCGCGTAATTGACGTCTCTGACCAAAGATAACGTATCTTCAAACTCCTGATCTGTCTCGCCGGGAAATCCAACAATGAAGTCACCAGACAACGCGAGATTTGCGCGATAGCTGCGAAGGGTATCAATAATCCGACGATAATCATCGGCCGTATGTCGCCGGTTCATGGCCTCCAGTATACGGTCAGAGCCCGCCTGTACTGGCAAATGCAGATACGGCATCAAAATATCAATGTCGCGATGGGCGCGGCAGAGTTCTTTTGTCATCTCTAAGGGGTGAGAGGTGGTGTAGCGCAGGCGTGACAGGCCATCTAGCTCGGCCAGTTCCTGTATCAGGCGCGCTAGTGTGACAGGCTGACCATCTGCCCCCTCGCCATGATAAGCATTAACATTCTGGCCAAGCAAAGTGATTTCACGGGTACCTCCGGCGATCATCCGTTTGGCCTCGGTGATGATATCTGCCATGGGCCGGGAAAATTCGGCGCCGCGGGTATAGGGCACGACGCAGAAAGCACAAAATTTGTCGCAGCCTTCCTGCACGGTTAGGAAAGCGCTTAAATTCGTATCAATGGCTTCATCGGGCAAGTGATCGAATTTCGGCTCAATTGGAAAATCTGTTTCCAGAATATGTCCGGCACCTCGGGATGCCTTCGCGACCATTTGCGGCAGCAGATGATAGGACTGTGGCCCGAAGACCATATCCACATAGGGTGCACGTTTCATGATTTCCGCGCCTTCAGCCTGTGCAACGCAGCCCGCCACAGCGATAACCATGTCGTTATTTTCACGCGACTTCTTGGCGCCTTTATGCTTGCGCAGCCGCCCAAGTTCCGAGAATGTCTTCTCGGAGGCTTTCTCGCGGATATGACAGGTATTCAGGATCGCCATATCGGCGTTATCCGGTTTATCTGTGATGGAATATCCAAGTGGTGCCATGATGTCGGCCATACGGGCAGAATCATACACATTCATCTGGCAGCCATATGTGGAAATATAAAGTTTCTTGCTCACGCGTCCTCGTCGATCCCGACCATTAAAAAAAACACCCTTATCATGAATAATTTATCAGTAATATGATAAATATCGACCTCAATTGACGCATTTCTGTGACGAAGGCACGGTTTTCGTGCACGAGAGCTCAAAAACCCTAGTAATCAAGCTTCAGGACGACCCGTCATGGCGCGACTTAGGCTCGTGGCAATGGTCAACTGGCAGTCGCTTGCCATGGTTTTCCGAGAATCATAGTCGTCGATCAGAACCGGCTCATGAAACCTGAGCTCAGCCGTAATCTTTCCCTTTTTTAGGAAAGCCCACATATGGCCAAGTAATTCCTCGTCCCCGACCCACGCAATAATACCCATGGTGCCGCGCGTCAGGCCAATTTTATTGAGCTGGGTGTAGGCTACTGTTACCGGCTGCACCTTCAAATGCCGGCCCTTAATCTCCCGCTCCGCCAAGGCGAAATAGGGGCTTTTGAAAGGCTGAACGATAATTCCGTTCGAAGACGTGCCTTCCGGAAACAGGAAAAGGTTGTCCCCGCTTTCAAGATGCTCCTGCATCTCTCCCTTATGTCCCATGATGGCAGGCACTGTCCGCTCGATAAAGATAGTCTGCTGGAGCTTGGATATCGGTCCCACCAAAGGGTATTTCTCGACTTCATCTTTGGCGACGAAGCTACCCGGAAGTACTTTTCCGACCACGGGAATGTCAAGCCAGGAGATATGATTGAGCACAAACAGGGTGGGTGTGTCTTTACAGATTTCTCCTGATATAACCACATCCACCCGAAGCAGCCAACAAAGTCCGCCATGGAATATCTGTGGTAACCAATAGCGATGCTTCTTGAAAGCCAGCAATATGACGATCTGCACAGGAACGAGCACGCTAGCCCAGAGAAAAATGGCCAGAATTATCAAAATTGATCGAATATTATTCATAAAATACACAGATTGGTATGTTTCAACCGCCTCTTTTATTAAGAGAGGTTTGGGCAATTTTTACGACAGATTCTTCGGCTGGGACAGCCTCGCTGCTTGTCTGCGACAGTGGTTTTCCATAAAGTTCAAGCCGGTGATCAATGAGTTCAAAGCCCAGTTCTTTAGCTATTTTCCGCTGTAACTCTTCAATATGCTCACTTGTGAATTCTATGACCTGCCCGGTTTGTACGTTGATCAGATGATCATGATGTTGATCCGATACTTCTTCATAACGGGCGCGACCATCGCCAAAATCATGACGCTCCAGTATTCCGTTTTCCTCAAACATTCGTACTGTACGATAGACTGTTGAAATACTGATGGTATCGTCCAGATCTGCCGCCCGCTTATATACAAGTTCGACATCCGGATGGTCTTTTGATTCAGAGAGTACCCGCGCAATAATCCGGCGTTGCTCCGTCATACGCAGGCCTTTGTCGACACAAATCTGTTCTAGGCGTGATGGCATGCAAATCCCTGTCATACTAAATACAAAACCGCCAATCAGAACTCAGCGGCTTTATATTTTATACGAATTTTTTTTTTGAGCCAGCGAAACTACAGTCCAACCGCAAGAGTTTATTTTGTGCCTGCTTTTGTACGCCGTGTCCCCAGTCCGATTTTCTTCGCGAGGTCCCGTCTCTGCAGTGCATAGTTGGGGGCGACCATAGGATAATCAGAAGGAAGGCCCCAGCGCTGGCGGTAGTCATCCGGGGTCATATCATAAGCTGTTTTCAAATGCCTTTTTAGCATTTTCAGCTTTTTCCCGTCTTCCAGGCAGACGATATAATCCGGCTGGATAGATTTTTTGACGGAAACTGCTGGATTTGGCCTGTCGGCTTCCTGCTCCGTTGTACCGACAGTAGACAAGGTGGTGTAAACATCACGGATCAAACCGGATATGTCTCCTGATTCAACGGAGTTACGCGACAAATGCGATGTCACGATATCGGTTGTCAGGGAAAGAAGTTCTAATTTTTCGATTTTTTCAGACAAGAGTAACTGTCCTCCATTACAAAACATGTTATCTTATAGTGTATAAACAAAATATGTACAATAATATGCCAAGAAAAAGGCAAGCGATGAAAAAAATAGATCCAGTTTTTTAAAAATTTTAACTAAGCGGTTTCTTTTTCTTTTATTCATACTATTTTGCATACATTAGTAATATTGAGAGTAATATTAAATAAGTCGCTTTAATAAATTTTTGAATTAGATATTCTATACGCTCTACTTAATGGCACTCTTCATTAGAATGGCATCTTCCGGACCGTTTTTGTGCCGATAATAATTTGGGCGTTTGCCAGTGGTTTCGAAGCCCATGGCGTCGTAAAGGCGACGGGCACTAATATTATTTTCGCCAACTTCCAGAAAGAGCGCTGTGACCCCCGCGTTACGAAAATAAGCGATGGCTTCTCTTAGCAACAGTTTCCCATACCCCTGTTTTCGGAAGTCGGGCAGAACGCCCAAGGTCAAAATTTCGGCTTCGACATCTACCAATTGATAGAGCGCAAAGGCGGCGGGGTCGTTTTCGACGGACAGTATCTCCAAAATAGATGTCGGTAGGGAAAGGGTGGTGCGAAAAGAAACCGCGTTCCAGGCATTTTCGAAACAACGGGCCTGCAGTGCTGCGGCGATATCGGCGTGACTATTGTCTCTGAAAAACTCGCTGCTCGCTGCTGGCACGACTAATTCTCTTCCCCGAGCTCAAAATTTGGCACTATTCCGCCGGGAAGTTTGGCGTCTGGCGCGCGCAAATATAGCGGTGAGGGAGGCTCTGAGTCGGCGGGCGGTAAGCCTCGCGCTTCTGCCAGCGCGGCAATGAAAAGGGCGTCGGGATCATCATCAAGTTCAAGGGGGATGTATTTAAGCGGATCAAACCCGGCAAGCTCCTGCAGGAGCGGGACACCGGATCCGACCAATATACCGCCATCCGGTGGTAATAGTTCATAGGCAACGGAAAGGGGTGCCGCAACTGGTTCCATTAACGGTGTGATACCAGCGGCGGTTTCAGTCCGCATAAACGCCTGCATGTATATCTCCCCACGCCGGGCATCGGCGGTCGCGACAACAGGCATATCCAGTGCTTTCTCTATAGGTATTGAGAACGCCAACGCCTCTAACGTCGTGATACCAATGATGGGCCTGCCGGAAGCCAGAGCAATACCGCGCGCTGCCGCTAGGCCAATGCGCAAGCCCGTGAATGTACCGGGGCCAACGGTCGCCGCGATTAAATCCAGATCGGCATAGGATAATGCGGCCTCAGACATCAGGCCCTGAACCATGGGCATCAGGCTTTCCGCATGCCCGCGGCGGCGTTTTTCATGGATATGGGCGCGCATTTCACCGGCCTCCGTTATCGCAACCGAGCAGGCATTCAATGCCGTATCCAATGCCAGTATTTTCATCATATTGCCTTCGTCGGACCAGCCATGTAGGGTCACATTGCCTGGAGTGTTACGCCTTCCGGCCCCAGTTTTCAAGTCAACAGATCGGTGCGCTCGCGCCACGTAAAGAAGATGCCATGACTCTTATAGAAATTAGCGCTCCTGAATTTGATGTGGATTTGGATATACGCTATGCCGGCGATGATAATTTCACGGGTGCCCCGATATATACACGTGCGGCCTGTTATCTGAATTTTGAAGCTGCCGAAAAGCTTCAAAAAGCCATTGAATTGGCGGCATGTATGGATTTACGATTTAAGGTGTTCGATGGCTTTCGTCCAACCGAAGCGGTTCAGGCGCTTTGGGATCATACGCCTGATCCGATGTATTTATCCCATCCGAGCAATGGTTCTCCGCATTCGCGTGGAGCGGCCATCGACCTTACCCTGATCGATGAACAAGGGAGGGAATTAGAAATGGGAACGGGATTTGATGCCATGACGCCACTGTCGCATCACGGGGCAGTAGATATTTCGGCGGTGGTACAAAAAAACCGGGCAATCTTGCTGGGATTGATGTCGGCAGCAGGCTGGGATTTTTATCAAAATGAATGGTGGCATTACCAATTGTTTAGACCTCGCCGATATCCTACTCTCTCGGATGGGGCAGCCCAGACGCAAATGATGTAACAGGGCAGTTGAGAGACGGGCGAAAAGATGAGAATGCAACGATCTTCAATATTCAGGCAGGTGGCAAAAGCGGTAATAGGAGGACTATTCATCCTTGCTGCAAACGTACCAGTTGCGATTGCCACGGATTGGGCCAGTGTGGTCATGTATCACCGATTCGACGAGCCACAGCATCCGGCCACTAATATTAAACCCGAGCAATTCCGTGAGCATATCGCGGAGCTTAAATCCGGGAAATATACGGTGCTGCCGCTAAGCGAAATTGTTGACCGGCTGGAACAGGGGGAGGACCTTCCGGATCGAACAGTTGCAATCACCATTGATGATGCCTTTCGGTCTGTTTACGATGTCGCCTGGCCTATGCTTCGGGAAGCCGGGCTTCCCTTTACTGTATTCATCTCAACGGAGCCCGTTGACAAAGGGTATCCTGATTTCATGAGCTGGGACCAGATCCGCGCGCTTCGGGATGCGGGTGTTCATATTGGTCATCACTCCCATCGCCACATGGCGTTGACGGCGATGAGCCCGACGAAGGCCGCTTCAGAAATTGAAATGGGGAGCAAACGATTTGAAGCCGAGCTTGGTTTTGTGCCCGCCATTTTCGCCTATCCCTATGGGTCCTACGGGGATGCCGTGAAAGCCGTGATCCGACAGGCCGGGTTCAAGGCAGCTTTTGGCCAGCAATCCGGCATAGCTTATTCGGGGTATGGCCGGTTTGAATTGCCGCGCTTTGTAATGTCGGAAAAATATGGCGGCATCGGTCGGTTCAGACTCGCTGTCAATGCGTTACCGTTTCGGGTTAAGGATGTGACGCCATCGGATAATGTTCTGACACGTAACCCTCCGATCTTCGGATTTACAATAGATGCGGATTACGGAAATCTGAAGTCTCTGTCCTGTTTTTCGTCAAGCCAGACGGGCGGGGCAGTACCTATTGAAAAAATAGGGGAAAGCCGGATTGAAGTTCGGGTAAGTACGCCTTTTAAAGCAAGTCGTGGGCGCATTAATTGTACCCTGCTTGGGCCTAAGGGACGCTGGCGCTGGTTTGGCTCCCTGTTCTATATTCCCAAAGGCGTCGGGCGCTAAAAACTCTTGCAGGATAGGAACTCATAAGATGTATCGATCAAATACACTGAAGCAGAAACTACAATCGGGTGCGCAGACGGCAGGTTGCTGGCTGTTCTCCAACTCCTCTGACATGGCAGAAATATTGGGTGGTGCAGGATTTGATGCACTGATGATCGACCATGAACATGGTTCTGGCAGTTTGACCACCGCCGTGGACCAGCATCGTGCGATCCGATCCGTTGGAAATACAACGACTCTGATGCGGGTGCCTTGGAACGATACGGTGCTCATAAAACGGGCGCTGGATACTGGCATAGAGGGGATCATGGTACCCTCAGTCAATACTGCGAAGGAGGCCAAGGCAGTAGTCGAGGCATGCCGCTATCCGCCTCATGGCATCCGAAGTGCTGGGTTTGGCGCGGCGCGGGCCGGTGGTTATGGCAGGACCAAGCAGGAATATCTTGAGAATATTCAAAAAGACCTTCTGATCATCTGCCAGATAGAAACCAAAGAGGCGGTTGGTAATATCAAAGAAATTGCTGCCGTTGACGGTGTCGATATGCTGTTTATAGGGCCCTATGATTTATCAGGCAGTATCAAGAAGCTGGGACAGTTTGATGATCCGGAGGTGATAGCTCTGTTTGAAGAGGCGCGGGACAAGATTATTGACAGCCCTGCTTATCTCGGGACAATTTCAAGTGGCGCAACACAAACCAATGAGCGTTTTGCAGAAGGGTTTGATTTTCTGTTATGCGGCGGGGATACGTCGCTTGTTTCCGGTGCTGCAGATCAGTTATTAGCGAGCGTCAAAAAAAGTCGATAATCGCAGCAATGTGTTTCACGTGAAACTTTAGTCAGCAGCCACATCAACCCCGAATTCCGACGCCGCCTCGGCAATCTGTCGCCAGGTTTCGTCATCGATATCTATTCCATTAGCCGTCCGGAGAGCCCTTTGTTCCCGCTCCGGATCGCCGGGGACAAGCACGTTGCCGAAGCCTTCGCGCGGGGGAGACTGGCGGGCATAATCGCACATGGCCTTCATTTCGCTGGCGATAAAATCGGTATCTGTCAGGCGGCCCGGATCAATCAGGATTGAGAGCATATTGTTGATGATACGGGTATCCCGGACATTCTCCGGCTGTAAGGTACCGCCGCCGCCAATTACGCCGGATAGCAACTCACACATCAGGGACAAACCATAACCCTTATGCTCGGCGATGGGGAGCAGGGCGCCGCTTTCCTCTTCCCACATGACAGCTGGGTCAGTTGTCGGATTTCCCTTGCTGTCCAGCAGCATTCCTTCAGGCATTATTTTGCCGCTGTTGTTGGCTACCCGGACTTTGCCAAGAGCGACCTTACTGGTGGCAAAATCAAGAATAATTCGGGGCTCTTCCTTTGTATCGGGCAGGGCAATACAAATAGGGTTGGTCCCAAATCGTCCATCTGATCCCCGATGCGGCGCGACAAGGGGCATATGCCCGGTCACGTTAACAAAATGCAGAGACACAAGTCCGGCGTCCGCGCATTGCTCCCCATAGGTCCCAACACGACCGATATGATGCGCGTTTCGAAGGGCTGCTATCGCAAGGCCCGTTTTTTTCGTTAGGTCAATGGCCTTGGCCATAGCTTCGCGGGCAATAACCTGTCCGTATCCTGCTTTACCGTCGAAAACGAGTATAGATCCATCTTCACGAATGCAGTCGACATGCTTATTTGGATGCAGATAACCGGCTTTCAGGTTTCGCACATAATTAGGGATCATTCCGACCCCATGGCTGTCATGGCCGGAAAGATTAGCAAGCACGAGATGGTTCGCCACAATGTTGGCTTCCTGCGGGAGGCTGCCCCCAGCGACCAAAACCCTTTCAACGGTCCCCAATAAAGCCTGATGATCGATTAACATAAGTATGATCTCCGCTTATTAAATTGCTGTCAGGCCACCATCGACTACAAGCTCGGAGCCGGTCATATGCCGGGATTCTTCCGATGCCAGAAACAGAATACAATTGGCAATATCAATGGCTTCGGCGGCAGTGCCTAGGGGTATCCGCTTCGGAATATTTTCCCATCCCGTTTTAATGTCGCCGCCCTGCATGGACATCAAGGCATCCCCCATATCTGTCTTCACTGGATCAGGATGAACAGAATTGCATCGAATGCCATAGTTATTAGCTGTGCAATGCATCGCGACGGATTTGGTAAGCTGGCGAACTGCGGCCTTGGACGCGCCATAGGCGACAAGGTTTGCCGTACCGACCATAGCGGCAATGGAGGAGATATTGACAATATTGCCGCCCTTTGCCTTCATGGCCCTGACGGCGGACTGACATCCCAGAAAAACACCCTCAGTATTTATCGAGTGGATCCGTCTCCATTCTTTAATATCCGTATCCTCAATGCTTTGATGATTTTGTGTGCCCAGAATTCCCGCGTTGTTGACCAGAATATCCAGTTGTCCATGTCTGCTCAGTATCTCGGTCATGGTCGCCGACCAGTCGGCCTCGCGCGTGACGTCAAGGGGTATGAATGAGGCTCGCTCTCCAAGTTTCTTGGCTGCCGACACGCCGTCTTTTTCATTTCGGTCGGACAGAATGATGATCGCACCTTCTTCAATGAACCGCTTGGCGGTTGCGAGACCAATACCCGTCGCAGCACCGGTAATCAGAGCGATTTTATTTTTCAGGCGGTTCATGGATTTCCCCCATTATTGTTTTTATTAAACTGCCGGGTATGGCGCTCAAGCATTCTTTTCCAGCATTTTTTCACATCTGGAAGTGATATGCGAGAAGAAAGAGCGCTTGATGAAAATGGGGAGGAAGAGCTTATTGCCCTCTGAAGAGGTTACCCGCAAGTCGTTCGGTCACAAGCCGGGCTTTTTCAAACTGGTCAAAACGGTTGGTTTGGATCAGATTTTGCAACGCCGCGACGTACTCGTCGCCACGTTCGGAATATACCGTCAATGTTTCCGTTAGTTTATACCCATTAAGTGGGTTCGCTGGTTCAATCTTACGCCTTGCCCGTTCCTCACGAAACTGTGCATAGGCCTGATGCGTGTTCAGATTATGCATATAGGAGGCAATAGAATCTGAAAGAGTTTTAAAAGCCTTGACCTCATAAAACTCGCCTTCCGCACGTTGTTTGGGAACAATCCCTTTCCCTGCGGACCAGACACGCTGACCGAATAAAGCATTGCCTTCGCGGGCAAAGCGGGATGTGCCCCAGCCGGATTCTTCCGCCGCTTGCGCCAGAACGACGGATACGGGAACCGCATCCACTTTCAATTGCAAGCTATTCAGATCAGAAGGGTCAGCACGGTAATATTTGGTAATTTCAGCAAGCCAGTTGGCATCAGCAGATGAAAGCGCGATTCCCTGGCTGCGGTCTGCGATGAGATTCATGAGGCGATCCCGCCGCGTCAATGTCTTTTCATTGGCGCTCAAAGCCAAAGGCAGAATGACCGAGATAAACATCTCTTTGCGTTTTGCGACATCAGAAATATCCAGTATATCGACTGGCATCTGATCGACAAAATATCTGGGGACGGGTTGGCCATAGCGAATGGCCTGCAAGTCAAAATCAATTTCTGACCAGTTGTCTGTGAGCGAGGCGATATCGAACTGGTGCGGTTGTGTGAGATAAGGCAAATTCCCCGGCTTTCGAACCGGAAGCGGAATAGCGTTGGCAAATCGTGATTTGCTCATCCCATAAGATGCATTTCGCAAGTCGCGGGAACTGTCCGTAAGTTCCGGCACTATATATAATAATGCGAGGCCCAGTCCGAACAATGTCATGACTTTATTGGACTTCAAGCCCGTCTTGATAAATTGCATTCCTGTAACTTCGCCCCTTCGGAAAACCTTATTCTGTACCGTTTTATAATAATCGACACAATATCCTGTGGACGCAGCCTATGTTGCCTACGACATATAGTTGGTGAAGGGTATTTTTAGATGCCCGTTCACGTGGCGAAATATGTGCGAAGCAGATGGCAATTTCAAGGCATGAATTTTAGACTAAAATTTTCACAGATTTTTCAATCACATACCGGTGCCAAATTGATTAGCGGCAAATTTTAAGAAAAATATTATCTTCAAATTGTCGAATCGGAATGAAATTTTGCTCTGGATCACCACTTTTGTACGGATCGCCTATGTCACCGCATCCAGCTGTCGTTTGGTCAGATTTCCAGGCACAACCGTGATAGGAATGGCGAAAGTCCCTGACATTTCCCCGACCAGGCTTTTGATCAACGGACCGGGACCACCGGTCTCCGGAGATGCACCCAGAACAAGGACCCGAATATCGGGATCTTCAGCAATAAGATCCAGAACTTCTTCCTTCTGATAGCCATCGCGAATAGCAAACTCGGGGATGATCGTAGTTTCATTGCGAATATCTTCGGCCAGCGTCAACAACCGTTCCTCAGCGGCCTCACGGGCTTCGTCGCGCATGGCTTGTTCAACACCCATCCAGTGCTGAAATTCCGGCGGTTCAATGACATAAAGCAACATAACTCCCCCGCCTACATGCCAAGCTCGCCGGCAGGCAAAGCGAATGGCCGATTGGCATTCAGGGGTATCGTCGACGACAACAAGAAACTTGTTTCGTACCGGATCACTTTGGGTCTCGTCGGTCATAAAGGCTCCGCCAGTGGTTCAACTGGTGGATATCCTGCCATCATCACACAGGTCATTTCAAGAGAATGTTACTGATTTCCTGAAGCTGCGCCCGGGCCCGTAAAACGTAAAAGCCCTGAGCCGCCAGATGATTGGGTAAAAACTGCGAATCCGGCGTCGCATTGACAACAATGAACGGATCAAGTTCGATGACGGATTTGAGACTGCGGAGCATCTGTGACCAGGCATTGTTCAGCTCCCGCTCCTTGATCAGGCTTTCATAATCTTGTGACAGTGCTTTCAGGATCATGTAGTATCCGTAGCTCTGGCCTTTAATATTGTAGAAGAGATCATCGGCCTGGAAATCGATAATATCCCCGGCATTTTCGTCTATATGCCTGTCAATGGCTGCCGTTGAGGAACCAATATCAAGAGCAATCCTATCCAGTGTGGCGAGCAGGTTATCAGCGCGTTTTTCAAACACTGCCTTGCCCGCTGCCAAGCGTTTATTGTAGCTGATCAGTGATTTTCGCGCCTTTTCGTACTGTTCTTCGGAGGCGGCTGTCGGCAGCCAGGAGATGCTTGGATCCCAGCTCCATTGCGTACCGGAATATTGCAGCAATCCTGCTGCGGCCTGCAAATCCGGATCTGTCTGACTGGACCCTCTCGTCCGACCAATTTGATCGGTTAACTCAAAACCGAAGCGGGCAAGGGCGGAAATTACGCCCTGCTGGTAATTTGGCATATTGTCCAGCGCAGAGGAGGGCATGAAAAAGGGATCATTGGCGGTCCAGCGATTGACATTGATTTCCCGGTCAATCAGCCCGGCCATCATGTCCACGGTATGGCTGCCGCCAGCGACAACATTCTGACCGGATGGCACAAAATCAATATCGTCTTCGATATTGTTGACCATGAACATGCCGATAGGATAATAGGCGATGATCAGGAATAAAAGAATAAGAACGATAGGCTTCCAGCTACGTTTGGCCACCGTTTTTACCCGGTCTGTGCCAATCCGTTTTCTCTGTGGACTGCTATTCCCAATCTCACTCATTTATTTCGCCCCATGACTGCGCCATCATCTCTGTCTGCGAACCTAGATGTATGTTGTTTTCGGCATCTTTACAAGAAGCCGGACGTCACTGCGTCAAGGCATTAAAAACCCGACCACGTCCTTGACTTCTTCTAGCACAGGCTTAGCCAGGGAAATGGCGCGCTCTGCACCATCCTTCAAAATTGCGTCGACATGTGCCGGATCATCCATTAGGCGTTTCATCTCTTCGCCAACCGGTCCGAATGTTTCGACAGCAAGTTCCGTGAGCGCTGGTTTAAACACCGAGAATTGCGAACCTGCATATTCGTCCAGAACCGACTGCTTCGTGCGATCCGCGAGGGCGGCATAAATGCCGACAAGGTTGGCAGCTTCAGGGCGATCTTCCAGTCCTTTTTCATCCGATGGTAACGGTTCCGCGTCGGTGCGGGCCTTGCGTAGTTTCTTGGCAATGGCATCGCGGTCATCGGTGAAGGTAATCCGTGAGTAGTCGCTTGGATCGGATTTTGACATCTTGTTTGAACCGTCGCGCAAAGACATCACCCGTGTTGCTTCGCCAAAGATAAGCGGCTCCACGATGGGGAAGGTTTCTGAGCCATAATCGTTATTGAACTTCTGGGCGATGTCGCGCGTCAGTTCCAGATGTTGCTTCTGGTCCTCGCCCACCGGCACATGTGTGGCTTTATAAGCAAGAATATCGGCCGCCATCAGGGATGGATAGGCGTAGAGGCCTAGCGAGGCATTCTCGCGGTTCTTACCCGCCTTCTCCTTGAACTGGGTCATGCGGTTCAACCATCCAAGCCGGGCAACGCAGTTGAAAATCCAGGCGAGTTCTGCATGGGCCGGAACATTGCTCTGGGCGAAAATAATCGATGCTTTCGGATCCACACCCGCAGCGAGATAGGCCGCGGCCACTTCACGGGTGTTACTGCGCAGGCCAGCCGGATCCTGCCAGACAGTAATGGCATGCATATCGACGGCGCAATAGATGCACTCATAGTCATCCTGCAGCCGCACAAAGTTACGGATAGCACCTAAATAATTACCCAAATGAAGATTGCCGGTTGGCTGAACACCGGAGAAAATACGGGACATGTTTCACGCTCCTCACGCTTTGGACACGAGCCTTTCGCGGCGGGACTGACCTTCAGCCCGCCAAGGCTGGAGTGGGCCGCAGGCCCTTTTTTGAGACGCGGTTATTGCAGGAGAACGACGAACAGTCAACAGGAATACGGGCTTAGCTGCGCCTCAGCATTGCCTTGATATCATTGAAGCTGGCGGCGCCTGTTACTAATGCGCCAAGTCCGTAGAGAATTGCTCCAGCACCGATCAGTATCAACAGCGCGATGATACGGGTCATGAGAACGCCGTTGAATTCGGCACTCAATAGATTTTGCCCGACCCAGAGGCCACCGCCCATGATCGCAGAGGCAATGATCATTCCAAGCAATCGCTTATAAAGCCGGGCATCGGCTTCATACTTTCTTTTGTTGATCAACAACACCAAAAGAATGAAGGCGTTTAACCAGGATGAAATTGCCGTTGCCATGGCAATTCCTACATGCTGAAAAGATCCGATTAGAAGTAAGCTCAAAACCACATTTGCAATCATTGCAATGACCCCAACCACAACCGGAGTTGTCGTATCTTCGCGGGCAAAGAAGGCCGGAGCAAGGATTTTTACCAATACATAAGCGGGCAATCCGGCAGAAAAAGCCAGCAGAGCAGCAGCAGTTGCACGGCTGGCCTCTGCACTGAACTCTCCGTGCTGGAACAGGACGGAAGTAATTTGCTCCGGGATAATCATCAGGGCTACACCGGCAGGCAGGGTAAAAAGCATGGACAGTTCAATGGCGCGGTTGAGGCTATTGATCGCGGCTGTATCTTCGCCTGCGCGGATTTGTCTTGAGAGCAAAGGGAGAAGTGCAGTCCCGACCGCAATACCGATGACCCCAAGAGGCAGTTGGTAGACGCGATCTGCGTAATAGAGATAAGAGATAGACCCTGTTGCCAAAAAAGTAGCAATAATGGTGCCCACCAGAATATTGATCTGCATGACCCCAGCGCCCAAAGCACCAGGCAACATCAGTTTCAGGAGCCGTTTTACATCTTTATTCAACCGAGGGCGGGCAATCCGTATGTGGATATCTGAACGCCGACAGGCGATGACGAGGAAAATCACCTGTGCGAGCCCAGCGGCGGCAACACCCCAAGACAGTATCATGCCAATACTGCTTTCACTCTGCCCCATGGCCACCACAAGGCACCCAATAAGAATGATGTTGAGTAATATCGGTGCTGCGGCCATGGCGGCGAACTTATAAAAAGCCGTCAGCATGCCCCCTAGCAAGGCGACAATGGCCATAGCTGTCAGGTAAGGAAAGGTAATGCGGGTAAAGTCGACGGCTAGATCAAACCGTATTCCATCAGTGGCAAATCCGGGGGCCAGCAAGGTCATCATGAACGGCATGAAGATCATGAACAGGCTGGAGAAAATGAGGAGGAATCCGACCAAGATGCTGAGGCTATGGGCCGCAAATTCGAGAGCAACTTCTTTGCCATCCGCTTCGAGTCGCCGGGCAAACATTGGCACAAATGCTGCGGAAAAGGCCCCCTCCGCGACCAGCCTTCGAAACATATTGGGAATACGGAAGGCAACAAAAAAGGCGTCAGCTACTGGTCCTGCGCCGAGGACGGTCGCCAACAGGATATCCCGCAAAAAACCAAGAACACGGCTGATCATGGTATAGCCGCCGACGGTCGCGACGGATTTAATCAAACTCATACATACCCCTCGTCAAACCAAAACGCGATCACTTACGACCCGGCGGCAGCTGCCGCTTTTTTTGATTTTTTACTCTTCTTTGCCTTCACTGGCTCCCCTGACAGCGCAAGCAGCAGTTTTTTCTCGATATTAGCCAACTTCACCTTATTGGTGATTTTAAGGCCAAAACTGTCCTTAACATAAAAGACGTCGACGGCACGCTCCCCATATGTAGCGATATGGGCAGATGAAATACTTAATGACAGCGTAAATATCCGGCGTGAGAGGTCGGCCAGCAACCCCGGCCTGTCCCGGCCCCTAAGCTCAATCACTGTGTGGGTATCCGAAGCCTTGTTATCCAGCAGAACAGACGGCTGAACTTTGAAGACGCGAGTACGGCTCGGGAGTTGTGTTTTCTGGCGATCGACGATTTCCACATGTGGTCGTCGCGCACCGTGCAAGGTGTCTTCTATGGCTGCAAATAACTTCGCTAACCGGTCGCGTTGATCGTAAACATGTCCGTCCGCGTCCTGAATGAAAAAACTGTCGAGCGCCATACCGTCTGTGGTCGTATGAATTTTAGCGTCGACGATGTTGGCGCCGGAGATTGTCATCGCCCCGGTAATCCGCGCGAAAAGTCCGGGGTGATCAGCTGTAAAGACAGTGACTTGCGTTATTGAACGAAACGGGTCGCTTTTTGCATCAATGGTGAAGAGCTTCTTCTGCTTTTCCGCATCGTGTAATAGCTCAGCGTGGTATTTCTGGTCTTCGGTATTTGTGGCGATCCAGTAAGACCGGTAAAAACGATCAATATGTTTATCTATATCCGTTTCATCCCAGTTCTTCAGCTGTTCACGCAAGCGGACTTGATGCTGATTGGCTTGCTCCCTTCGGCCTTCAGAAATATGGCCGCCTGTCAGCGCCGTCTCGCTTGCGAAATAAAGCTCTCTGAGGAGCTGGCCTTTCCAGCCGTTCCAGACGTTCGGACCGACGGCCCGGATATCAACAACCGTCAGAATGAGCAGTAGCCGCAATCGTTCGGGACTTTGGACAATCTGAACGAAATCCGCCACCGTCTTCGGATCGGCGATATCCCGCTTGAACGCAAAATTGCTGAACGCCAGATGATAGCGGACAAGCCAGGCAACGGTTTCTGTTTCGGACGCTGACAAGCCCAGTCTCGGGCAGAGTTTCTCCGCCACCTCGGCCCCAAGGACAGAATGATCGCCGCCTCGCCCCTTGGCAATATCGTGAATGAGCACCGAGGCATAGAGAACGTTGCGAGAGACGATTTTGGGGATAATTTTGTGGGATAGCGGATGTTCTGTCTCCAGCATCCCCGCTTCGATTTTAGACAATATTCCGATGGCGCGGATGGTATGCTCATCCACCGTATAGACATGATACATGTCATGCTGCATCTGGGCGACAACCCGCCCGAAATCAGGAACGAAGCGGCCAAACACCCCTGCTTCATTAAGCCGTCTTAGTGTTGTTTCCGGATCCTTCGTGCTGGTCATCATCTCCAGAAACAATTTGTTCGCCGAGGGATCGTTCCTGACTTTCCGGCCGATCCGTTTCAGGTCCTGTCGGATTAGGCGAAGGGCATTTGGATGGACGTCCAAACCTTTTGCTTGCGCCAGATGAAACAATTCGAGCATTTTTATGGGCGATTTCTTGAAGTCATCGTCCTGTTGGACATTTAATCGACCACTTTCTACCAAAAATCCCTTGAGCTTACGTTTGCCAAGACCAAAGCGGGGAAGTGATAACCGGCTTTTTTTCTGCTGTTCAGCCTCCAGATTGGCACAGAAGATGCGGGTTAGATCGCCAACATCTTTTGCGACGAGGAAATAATGCTTCATAAAGCGCTCAACACCCAATGTGCCAGCATGATCCTTGTAGCCTAGGCGGTTTGCCAGCTCCGTTTGTACATCAAAAGTTATCCGTTCTTCTGGCCGTTTTGTAAAATAATGCAGATGACAACGAATAGTGCGCAGGAAATTGGACGCTTTTGTAAAACGGCGGCTTTCTTTCTCAGTGAAAACACCAAGCTCAACGAGTTTTGAAATTTCCATCGTGCCATGTACAAATTTGGCAATCCAGAACAGGGTTTGAAGGTCACGGAAGCCGCCTTTACCCTCCTTGATATTTGGTTCTACCACATAGCGGGAATTGCCAAATCGCTCGTGACGCTCATCGCGCTCCTGCAGTTTTGCTTCAATAAAGGCCTTGTTATTACCAGCGACGATCTCTTTCAGATATTTCTGTCGCATCTCAGCGTACATGTCCTGGTCACCCCATAGGTGCCTAGCTTCCAAAAGCGCAGTTTGGATCGTGGTGTCATCTTTGGCAAGCCGGATACATTCCCCGACGGTGCGTGTCGCATGCCCGACTTTCAGGCCCAAATCCCAGAGCATATAAAGAACGAATTCAATAATCTGCTCACACCAGGATGTCTGCTTATAGGGATACATAAACAAAAGATCGATGTCGGAGTAAGGCGCCAGCTCACCGCGCCCATAGCCGCCGACAGCGACAATGGACAGTTTTTCCTCCGGCGTTGGGTTGCTCAGGCGATAGATATGCTGAGTGGCAGTATCGTATATAGTTCGGATAACCTGATCAATGAGATGACAGCGGGCGTACATGGCGGGACGGCCCTTGTTGGTGGCCAGAAAGCGGCGTTCTACCGTTCCTTCCCCTTCGGTCAAAACAGACTTTAGGTGGTCGAGAAGGGCGTTCCGAAAATCAAAGCCGCTTGGCGTATGCTTTTCAGCTAACTCATCGATAGCCAGAACAAGCTTCTTGCGATCAATGATTTCCCTGCGATTTGGAATTTTTTCCATTTACGACCTGATTGTTCCCCGCCTATGTTGGGTATCTTGAGCTGATAGACCGCTGATATAAGCCTATTTACCCAATATGTAGCAAAAATCATCATCAATGGCTTTAAAATTAAGAACTGGCGATGAACTCTTTAGGAACAGGCAAGCTATGAAACAGTATGAAATTCAGGATTTATCCGTTGCGGCTGCCTTTAAAGCCTTTCCAAATGAGTTGCGGCTCCGACTTTTAGCGCTTCGCCAGAAAATCTTTGAGACGGCAGAGAAAACAGAAGATGCCGGTGAAATTGAAGAAACGCTGAAGTGGGGCGTTCCGGCGTACCTCACAAAATCTCCCAAAAGCGGAACAACCATTCGTCTCGCCCCAACCACGGATGAACGGCAATTCGGGCTTTTCGTTCATTGCCAGACTAGCCTGATCAAGGATTTTAAGAAAAAACATCCAAAGGCATTTCAATACAGCGGCACCCGCGCATTGATTTTTGATATGGCGGAGGATGCTCCCGACCCTGAGCTACTCACAGAATTTATTGAAACTGCACTCACCTATCACTCACGAAAAACATGATCGTAGAAGCATTTGTAAATGGCCTGCTGCTTGGTGCGGGCTTGATTATTGCCATTGGTGCACAGAACCTGTTTGTCTTGCGACAGGGCATGGCGCGGGATCAGGTTTTTATTGTCTGTCTGCTATCCTCAGTGATCGATGCGTCTCTCATTCTTGCCGGTGCCATAGGTCTTGGATCCTTGATTGCCAGTATGCCCTGGCTGGTCCCCTGGGCCAGCTGGGGTGGGGCGCTGTTTCTTGTCGGATTTGGTCTTTTGGCAGTGTATCGGGTTATCTGGCCTAAGCCCTTGGGCTTGTCTGAGAATGGCGCCATTGTTTCGAGTGCCAGGAAAGCGGTTATGCTGACACTGGCCTTCGGGTTCTTAAACCCGCATGTCTATCTTGATACAGTGATCCTGCTCGGAAGCATTGCTGCGAGCTATGATATCGATCTGCGCTTGTATTTTGTGGCGGGCGCCATTCTGGCATCATTCCTGTGGTTTTTCAGTGTGGGATATGCGGCCCGATTACTCTCGCCATTGCTCAGGACGAAAACCGGTGCTCGTTTCCTTGATGCGCTGGTGGCGACGATGATGTTCCTTGTCGCGGCCAACCTGATCTGGGATCAGGTCGCCGCTATAGAGATTTGAAACCGGTCAGGTAATGGTCTGTCCGCCATCAATAGTCAGGGTTTGACCGGTCAAGAAATTTCCGGCGCTGGAGGCCATGAAAACGGCGGCACCCGCAATTTCTTCAGGCATTCCAATGCGGCCAAGCGGTGAGCGCGAAGTCGCCCGCTTCAGGATTTCAGGATTTTCCCAAAGGGCGCGTGCAAAATCAGTTTTGATCAATCCGGGCGCAATGGCATTCACACGGATATTATCTGCACCATGCTCAACGGCCAGATTGCGGGCAAGCTGCATATCCGCAGCTTTAGAGATAGAGTAAGCCCCTAAAACTGGCGATCCGCGCAGACCGCCGATAGATGAGACAATAATGATGGCACCGTCTTTGCGTGCCTTCATTTCCGGCAAGACCATGTTGCAGAGCCAGTGATTAGATTTGATATTGCTCGCCATGATTTTATCAAAAGCCTCATCCGGGATATCGGTTGAGGGTCCGAAATACGGGTTGAGAGCAGCATTGCAGACCAGCACATGAATGTCGCCCAATTGCTTATGGGTTTCATCGACCAGGTTTTGCAGGGATTCTTTTGAATTGATATTGCAGGGGATGGAAATGGCGCCGCCAGCGCTCCCCTCCGGCAAGCCCGCATTGATTTCGGCAGCGACTTCCTCGCAAACGTCTGCTTTGCGGCTTGAAATGGTTACATTGGCTCCCGCGAGAGCCATTTGCTCGGCAATGGCTTTGCCGATGCCCTTGCTGGATCCGGTGATAACAATATTTTTCCCGGTAAGATCAAACATATACTACTTCCTTGTTTTTATTATTCGTTAGATTGGCCTCAGATTAGGGGTAAAGCGAAACGGGATCAATCCCGGGGCAGTAATTCTTTCAACTCATATAAAAGATCCAGTGCTTCGCGGGGCGATAGGTCATCCACGTTGATATCTTTCAGCCGATTTTCAGCTTGTGATGACTTGGAGGAAGGAGACGGCTTTGCGACAGTTTCAACAACGGCAGAAAACAACGGTAAATCATCGGCAAGGCGGGTAGCAGCGGAGGTTTGATCTTTTTCTTCCAGCGCCTCTAGCACAGATGACGCACGGGCGATCACAGCATTTGGTAAACCCGCGAGTTTAGCTACCTGAATACCATAGGACCGGTCGGCTGACCCTTCGCCAACTTCATGGAGGAAGATTACCTCTCCCTTCCATTCACGGACTTTCATGCTGTGATTGGAAAGGGCGTCAAGTTTCCCGGCAAGGGCGGTCAGTTCATGATAATGGGTCGCAAACAATGCGCGGCATTTATTAACTTCATGAAGGTTTTCAACCGTTGCCCAAGCAATGGAGAGCCCGTCAAAGGTGGCTGTGCCACGCCCGATTTCGTCCAGGATTACCAGGGATCGGGGTCCGGCCTGATTTAGGATTGTGGCAGTTTCCACCATCTCGACCATAAAGGTAGAGCGCCCGCGCGCAAGGTCATCGGCAGCGCCAACCCGGCTGAATAGCCGATCAACGATACCGATATGCGCTGCTTCAGCCGGAACAAAGGCGCCGATTTGGGCAAGGATGGTAATGAGGGCGTTTTGACGCAAAAATGTACTTTTACCGGCCATATTGGGGCCTGTCAGGAGCCATAGCCTTTGCTGGTCGCTTAAAACACAGCTATTGGCAATAAAGGAGCTTTCTGCTGTTGTTTTTAACGCAGTTTCCACCACGGGGTGTCTGCCATTGGTGATTTCAAAAGTCAGACTGTCATCTACTTCGGGCCGACAGTAATTCTCATGGCTCGCTAGTTCTGCATGGCTCGCTGTGACATCGAGGGATGCCATGGCGCTCGCTGCCTGCAATATTTCCCGGCCACATGCCATGACTTCTTCCACCAGCTCGTCATAAAGCGTAAGTTCAAGCGCCAAGGCGCGATCCGCCGCTCGGGAAATCTTATCTTCGAGCTCCCCCAGTTCCACCGTTGAATAGCGCACTGCATTGGCCATTGTCTGTCGATGGATGAAGTCATCTGTCATATTTTCGACGAATCTGGGGGTAATTTCGATGAAATACCCCAGCACATTATTATGCTTGATCTTCAAGGAAGGGATATTGACTTCACTTGCGTATTTGGCCTGCAGGGTGGCAATATGTCGGCGGCTTTCATCGCGGAGGGCTTTAAACTCATCCAGGTCCGCCCGGTATCCCTTCGCAATAAACCCGCCATCGCGGGACAATAAGGGTAAGTCGGGCGCAAGAGCACGGGTCAACAGCTCGACAATTTCTGCATGAGCACCAAGGTCTGAACTGGCCTGTTGTAAACCTTCCGGCAAAGAGCTTAGCTCTCCTGTCGTGAGGCAGGCACGGAGGTTTGCGGTTTCCGCAAGGCCACTCTGAATGGCGGCGAGATCACGAGGTCCGCCGCGTCCCAAAGATAACCGGGATAGCGCCCGTTCCGTATCCGGGCAACGGCGGAGAATATCACGTAGTCGCTCGCGCCGGGAATCGTCACTTTCGAAATAACTGACCATATCCAGCCGCTGGTGAATATCTGTTACCTGAGTGAGAGGGCTTGAAATATCCGCGGCGAGCCGTCGTCCTCCTGCGCCGGTGACCGTGCGGTCAATGGTGGCTAGCAGGCTGCCTTTGCGTTCCCCAGTCATAGTCCGGGTCAGTTCCAGGTTTCGGCGGGTGGCCGCGTCAATGGACATGATATTCTCTGCCATGAGCTTAGCAGGAGGCTTGATGAGTGGGAATTTTCCCTTTTGGGTCAGTTCCACATAATCTACAAGCGCCCCGGAAGCGCTTAATTCAGCCCGTCCAAAATTCCCGAAGACATCTAGTGTTCCGACATCGAAAAGAGTTTTTAACCGTCGTTCTCCATTTTGGCTGTCAAAGCGGACAGAGGGCAGTGGCGTTAGTGCTTTGGCCCAGTCCGCAGTCAGTTCAGCGAAAATTTCATCGTCCAGCCACTTGTCGGAAATAAGTAGCTCGCCTGGATTTAGGCGCGAGATTTGAGCATCGATATCGTCTATGGAAATATTGGTGGCGAAAAACTCCCCTGTGGAAATATCGAGCCAGGCAAGAGCATAATCCTTCCCCGATCGTGCCAGCGCGGCCAGAAAGTTATGGGCACGGGCATCGAGCAAATTATCCTCGGTCAGGGTACCGGGTGTAACAAGGCGGACGACCTCACGGGAAACAACGGATTTATAGCCGCGCTTTTTGGCTTCGGCCGGGCTTTCAGTTTGCTCGGCAACAGCTACCCGATGGCCCTTGCGGATCAGTTTTTGTAAATACCCGTCAGCAGAGTGAACAGGTACGCCGCACATGGGGATATCTTCGCCATCATGTTTACCGCGTTTTGTGAGGGCGATATCCAGCGATGCTGAAGCAAGCTCAGCGTCTTTAAAAAACAGCTCATAAAAATCGCCCATACGATAAAAAAGTAGACTGTCAGGGTGATCGGCCTTGATGGCCAGATACTGCACCATCATGGGCGTGACCGATTTATTCGGTTGCGACTTGGATTTTACTAGGGTAGGCATGAATGAAAACTACCATAGAAGACTGGTTTGCCAACCGCTTTATGGTAATTTATTTGATCAATTTTCGAGAATGGCAAAAGACAAAGGCGCGGTTTGATGAGTGATAATAGAGATTCCAGCCAATATGATGAGGCACTGAGATACCACGCGCAGGGAAAGCCGGGAAAGCTGGAAATAGTTGCCACCAAAGCGGTTGCTACTCAACAGGATTTGTCGCTGGCCTATTCTCCGGGTGTTGCCGCGCCCTGCCTTGCCATCGCCGCTGATCCGGAAACCGTTTATGATTATACGACCAAGGGTAATCGCGTTGCCGTAATTTCTAATGGAACAGCGGTTCTGGGCCTCGGCAATCTGGGCGCCCTTGGATCTAAGCCCGTGATGGAAGGTAAAGCTGTTCTGTTTAAACGCTTTGCTGATCTAGATTGTTTCGACCTTGAGCTTGATACCGAAGATGTGGATGAATTCGTCAATAGTGTCCGTCTGATGGGCCCGAGTTTTGGTGGCATCAATCTCGAAGATATCAAGGCACCGGAATGCTTTATCATCGAACAGCGCCTGCGGGAGCTGATGGATATCCCGGTTTTCCATGATGATCAGCATGGCACGGCTATTATTTGTGCGGCCGGGATTATCAATGCGCTCGATTTAACGGAGCGGTCAATCAAGGACGTGAAGGTTGTTGTCAACGGCGCAGGTGCCGCGGCCATCGCCTGCCTTGAACTTATAAAAGCCATGGGTCTTCCCCATAATAATGCAGTTTTATGCGATACAAAGGGGGTTATCTATCAGGGCCGCGAAGAGGGAATGAACCAATGGAAATCAGCTCATGCTGTCGAAACGGATAGCCGAACCCTGGAAGAAGCAATGCAAGGCGCTGATATTTTCCTTGGATTGTCGGTTAAGGACGCGGTCAGCAAAGATATGGTGAAGGCCATGGCGGCGAAGCCGATTATATTTGCTATGGCCAACCCCGACCCCGAAATCCGCCCCGAAGATATTGCCGACGTACGCGATGATGCAATCGTTGCCACTGGGCGCTCCGATTATCCCAATCAGGTCAACAATGTGCTCGGTTTCCCCTATATTTTTCGCGGTGCGCTGGACGTACGTGCGACAACCATCAACGAGGAGATGAAAATCGCGGCTGCAGAAGCCCTGGCCGAGCTGGCGCGGGAAGATGTCCCGGATGAGGTTGCCGCGGCTTATAAAGGCAAACGGCCTGTATATGGACCGGAATATATCATCCCGGTTCCTTTTGATCCCCGTCTAATCAGTCACGTTCCGACGGCGGTGGCCAAGGCAGCCATGGATAGTGGCGTCGCCCGTCGCCCCATAATTGATGAGCAAGCCTATCGCAATGAACTGCGTGCCCGGCTTGACCCGACAGCAGGCTCACTTCAAATGATCATGGATGAGGTCCGTATGGCACCGCGCCGGGTGGTTTTTGCTGAGGGCGAAGAGGAGAAGGTAATTCGAGCTGCCATCGAATTTCAGAAAGCTGGTTACGGCATTCCGATATTGCTTGGCCGTGAAGCCGAAATTCGGAAAATTATGGACGAAATCGGCATTGATGGGGCGGATAGCCTCGAGATTTACAATGCCACAGAAATGGAAGACCGGGAGAAATATCATAATTTTTTGTTCTCGCGACTCCAGAGGCAGGGATATCTGTTTCGCGACTGCGCCCGCTTGGTCAATCGGGATCGTAATATATTTGCCTCCTGCATGGTGGCGATGGGCGATGCCGACGCGGTGGTAACCGGTGTGACGCGCCGATTCTCCGTTGCGTTTAAAGAAATCCAGAAAGTGATTGAGCCCAAGGAAGGCCAAAAGGTTATTGGTGTCTCCATTATTGTCGGCCGGGACAGAACCGTCTTTATGGCGGATACGACGGTAACGATGCTACCAACGGCGGAAGACCTTGTGGCGATTTCCAAGGAGGCAGCGGAAGTTGCCCGGCGCATGGGTCACGAACCGCGGGTTGCTTTGTTGTCCTATTCAAATTTCGGAAACCCGAAGCATCATACGGCGGACAATGTTCGTGAAGCCGTCTGCCTGATGGACATGGAAGAACTGGATTTTGAATATGAAGGGGATATGTCTGCTGACGTGGCGCTTAATGAGGAATTGATGGCGCTTTATCCATTCTGCCGCTTATCAGGCCCCGCCAATGTTCTGGTCATGCCGGGGCTGCATTCCGCCAATATTGCGTCAAAACTGATGCCGGTGCTCGGGGAAAGCAAAGTGATCGGTCCATTATTGGTTGGGCTGTCAAAACCGGTTCAGGTTGTGCCCATTGGGGCAACAGTCTCCGATCTTGTGAATATGGCCGCTCTGGCAGCCCATGAGGCTGGCCAGTAACACTCTAGTCATAAAGACGCTGGCGCATTTTTCGATTTGCGACAACAAAGGCGATTATGCTGACGACGATGATATAGGCGCTGTGTACTAAACTCATATGCAATTCAATAGGCACGCCTGCGACCAGGGGTCTGATGGCTGCTACCATGTGGGTCATAGGGAAAGCCCAGGCGATATACTGGATAATGTCGGGAAAACGGGAAATTTCAAAAAAGACGCCGCAAAAAACAAACATTGGTGTCACCCAGAAGGTAAAGAAATAGCTGAAAAACTCGTACCCCCGCGCATAGGAAGTTGCTGCCAGTCCGACACAGGCAAAGCAAATGGAGGCCAGGAAGACGATTGGAAGGGAGAGTATGCCACCCACCAACGAGGGAACTCCGCCCCAAAACCAACCGACTACCAGAACGGCAATGGCTGAAAGTAAAGCTTTTACAGCCGCCCACAAAACTTCTCCCATTAAAAGTTCAGTTAAGGTGACCGGTGTAGAGAGGATGGCATCCCAATTGCCTTGGGTGAAATATCGGGTGAAAGAACCAATACTGGTCTCAAAGCTTGCCGAGAATGCCGCGCCGTAGGCAATCATCCCGGCTGTCACAAATGTCAAGTAACTCATCCCGCTCATATCATCGATAAACTGCCCAAGGCCAAATCCGAAGGCAAACAGGAACAATACTGGATTGGCCACGTTGGAGACGATGGAGGAGCCAATGAATTTTACCCAGACGCGATATTGTCGCCCGGAAATGGCAAGAACATATTTTGCACTTGGAATAACCATAAGCTCTATTTCTCCCTCAGGAAACGTCCGGTTAAACGCAAGAAAACATCTTCCAGATTGGCTGGACGATGAACATAAACGGCGTCATCGGGCAGATCCGCGATGAACTCGTTGGGTGCCCGCACAAAGTAAAGAACGGAATCACCAATATCTTCCTGATCCCAGCGCTCAGCTGATTTGGCAAGAACCGGTTTTTGTACTTCGAAAACATGTCCTTTAACATGGCGGTCGATCAATTCGTTCGGGGTGCCCTGATCCAGAATTTCTCCGCCGTCAATGACAATGATCTGATCACAAAGCCGTTGCGCCTCATCCATATAGTGGGTCGTTAGCAGCAGGGTTCGCCCTTGTTTCTTCAAGTCCGAAAGTTGCTTCCAGATCAACACTCTGGCCTGAGGATCCAGGCCCGTAGTCGGTTCATCTAGAATGACAAGTTCGGGATCTGCCATCAGGGCCCGCGCGACGATCAGTCGTCGTTTCATGCCTCCGGACAACGCCTGAATAGGGGCAAATTTTTTATCATTTAACTGCATGAATTCCAGCAATTTGGAAGTCTGTCTGGCGATTGTCGCTGACGGAAGAGCAAAGTAGCGGCCAAATGCATTTAGGTTTTCAGCAACATTTATATCGGGATCAAGGTTGGTCTCTTGCGGCACCAGACCAATCCGCTCCTTGATCTCCCGCCCCATCTTTTGCACAGGAGTACCGAACACTTCCAATGTGCCTTCCGTCACGTCGGAAAGACCCATGATCATGCGCATGGTGGTTGATTTACCAGCTCCATTGGGCCCGAGTAAGCCAAAGCACTGGGCTTTCTTGACAGTAAAATCGATACCCTTGACCACCTCAAGATCATCAAATCTCTTGATCAATCCGCGGGCGACGATGATGTCAGACATTCAGCTTTTCCCTAAGCTCGGTTTTGAGGACTTTGCCGTAATTATTCTTGGGCAGTTCAGGCAGGAAGAAATATTCCTTGGGGCGTTTAAAGCGTGCCATATGGGACAGGCAAAAGCGATCAAGTTCGTCTGTACTGGGAGCAGTTTTTTCTTCCGGTACCACAAAAGCAACAACTTCTTCGCCCCAATCAGGATGCAAACGGCCAACAACCGAGATTTCCGCGACCCCAGAATGCGTGAGAAGCACTTCTTCGATTTCGCGCGGATAAATATTCGTGCCGCCGGAAATTATCATATCTTTCGATCGATCTTTTAAAGTGAGAAAGCCATCTTCATCCAGACAGCCCATATCGCCGGTATGCAGCCATCCGCCGCGTAATGTTTCGGCGGTTGCTTCGGGGTTTTTCCAGTAACCCTGCATCACCACATCTCCGCGAACGACAATTTCACCCACCTCCCCAATGGGCAACGGATTGTCGTCTTCGTCGAAGATATCCACCTCGACATCGGTGCGCTCTGTACCAACGGACGCCAATATATCACTCCGTCGTGGATGGGTTTCGTCGCGAATGAGTGATGTGGAAAGGCCGGTTATGGTCATGGGGGCTTCACCCTGGCCATAGATCTGGGCAAATTTCGGGCCCACTGCATCAATGGCATGGCGGATATCGGCTTCATACATGGGCCCACCGCCATAAACAATGAGTTTCAGGTTGCTGGTATCGGCGCTTGCGAATGCCGGGCTACCAATAAGACGATGGACCATCGTCGGCGCGAAGAAGAAACAGGAATTGGGATAATGTGCGATCAGATCCAATGTCTCTGCCGGATCAAACCCGCCGCTTAGCGGCGTTACCTGAATGCCGGCTTTTGCCACCAACGGCAATCCATAGAGGCCAGAACCATGGGTCTGCGGTGCGGCATGGATAACAGCGTCGCCGGGTTCGAGAGACGTAATATCTGCGAAATAGCTCAACACCGCGGTTTGCAGATTTCGGTGACTGATCATGGCGCCTTTGGGTTTGCCCGTTGTACCCGACGTGTAGAAAAGCCAGGCAAGGTCATCTGGTTCGGCATCTTGAAGTGGCAAAGGGTCACCGCTTTTCATGGCCTCGTACTCGTCGTCATGGATCGAAAGTACTTGTTCCAATCCGGCTATTGAGCGGGTAAGGGGGGCGAGCTGATCGGCGAGTTCTGCGGTTGCAAAGGCCAGGCGGCTGTCCGAGTTTTCCAATATATACTCAAACTCACTGATATGGAGCTTTGCGTTGACCGGAACGGCAACAAGTCCGGCATGCCAGACAGCGAACAGAGCTTTCCAGTATTCGGGGTGATTTTTCATAATCAGGGCTACCCGATCCCCAACCTCGAGCCCTGCTCTATTACGTAAATTTTGAGCAAGCTTGGCGGCCTCGTCTGCGAATTGACGATAATTCGCGGTTATCTCGGCGCCATGTGCGAGGGCCGGTAAGTCGGGGTAAGTCTTGGCAGTTCGTTCCAGCAGTTTCGCTATATTCATTTGCCCTCCGGAGGGCGCTTAAACGGCCCCTTCTTGTTGTGGTTCCCTCCCGCGTTGTGATCGGGATAGCCACCATAATAGCAACAATCCAGGAAGCGCCGCTACTGTTGTGATGAGAAAAAACTCAATCCAGCCGACTTGTTCCGCGAGCCATCCGGCGGGTGAGACCAACGTGGTTCGGGCAACGGCGGTGAGGGAAGTAAGCAGCGCATATTGTGTTGCTGTATAGGAAATATTGCAGAGGCCGGAAAGATAAGCGACGAAAACACCGGTTCCCATACCGCTTGCAACATTCTCAATTGCGATGGTGAGGGTCAGAAACCCCAAATCCGCGCCGATATGAGCCTGCAAGGCGAACATCAGGTTAGAAAACATCTGCAACAAGCCGCAAATCCATAACGCGCGGAAAGTAGAGGTCGCCGCCAGAAGCCAGCCGCCAACAAACAATCCGATAAAGGTGGCGATGGTGCCAAAAGTTTTTACGATATTGGCTATCTCTGGCAGGCTAAACCCGGTTTGCAGGTAAAAAGGTGTCGTCATGGCGCCCGCAAGACTGTCCCCGAATTTATAAAGCACGGTGAAAAGCAAAATGACCAACCATTGAGGTTTTTGCAGAAAATCCAGAAAGGGATTAACAACGGAGGTAATGATCCATTGTCTGTAATCCGTTTGGGTTTCAACCGATCCTTCAGTTTCAGACTGATTTTCGTTAGCGGGTTCATTACTCAGAAACACAGTGACAGTACCAACTAGAATCAGAGCAGCCATGACGAGATAGCTGACCGTCCAGCCAAAGTAGTCGGCAATATAAAAGCTGGCAAAACCAGTTAGCCACATGGCGACACGATAGCCGTATACGTAGGTCGCGGCCCCGGCGCCCATATTTTTCTCATCGCAGATTTCGATGCGGAATGCGTCGACGACGATGTCGTAGGAGGCTGAGGCAAAAGAGACAACTAACGCCGCTATGGTAACGCGAAGTAGATTTTCCGAAGGATTGCTGAAAGCCAGTACCAATGTGGCGGCCATGACGAAAACTTGTAGAACCAACAGCCAGCTTCGTCGCCGTCCCATCAAACGCGATAGAACGGGAATATGGAGATTGTCTATCAGAGGCGCCCACAGGAATTTGAGCGTATAGGGCAATCCAACCAACGAAAAGAGGCCAATTGCCGTTAAGTCGATGCCGTCGACAGTGAGCCAGGCTTGCAGAATGCTTCCTGTCAGGAGCAGAGGGACCCCCGCCGAGAACCCCAGAAAACTAATAGCAATAATGCGCGGGTCGCGGTAGATCGACAGCGCATTGAGCCAGTTATTCATATTCTAGGCCGTGACCTATTCCGCCAGCACTTCGTCTGCGGGTGTGAAGTCGCGATTTTGAATGCGCGCTGCCTCTTGGTATGTGAGGGTGCCGTTCACACAGGTCAGGCCTCTGGCAAGCCATGAATTTTGCCTGCACGCTTCTAACGCACCGCTTTTGGCGATGGACTTGATATGGGGTAATAGCGCTATTGCATATCCTGCCGAGGACGTCATAGGAACGGCTCCCGGTATATTATCAACGCAAAAATGCCGGATACCTTCTTCTACATAAATCGGATCCTGCCAACTGGTAGGACGGCTGGTTTCAATGGCTCCGCCCTCATCACAAGAAATATCAACGATGACCGCAGTCCGCTTTAACAGAGCGAGATCGTTGCGACTAATCAGATGGTCATTGCGATGCTTTGGCCACAAAACGCAGTTGAAAATCATGTCTACATCGGGAAGATAGGTTGCAAGATCTGTGGTCTCAGCTGTGATGAAATTACTGCTATGCCAGTCAAGCTCGGCTTGTTGGCGTGTAGCGGCGTTGATATCCAATCCGGTTACGGCAATCCCCAGGGAAAGCAGGGTCCGGAGCGCTCCGCGACCGACCTGGCCTAAGCCAAGGACAATAGCCTTCGCAGGCGGGGAGCCAAAATGTGACATGAAATGCCGTCCACTGCCACCATGTGGCGCGAAGGAGAGTCGTATGCCTTCAAAGGCTCCGACTTCTCCTGCAAGTGGGCAGTTGGGGGAGCCAAATTGGTGGGTATCTTCAGCAGCAATAGCAATCAATCCGACATTCAGTAAATGGTCAAGCTGAGGTCTGTCGTTTGCGGAATGGATATTGGTGAGCAGAATATGGTCGGGGCGTAATAGGCTAAATTCTGCCGGAAGGATTTCCTTTACCTTAACGATCAATTCAGCCGTATCGAAGACATCGGCGATGGATGACAGAATAGTAGCTCCTGCTTGCTGGTAATCCTCGTCATCAAAGCCCGACAACAGCCCTGCGCCGGATTGGACAAAGAGGGAATTTCCGTCTTCGACAAGCTCTTTAATCTGAGAAGGGAGGAGGGCGACCCGGCCTTCCTGAGGTTTCGTCTCTTTAGGGATGCCTATTTTCATTTTCTCGTCCGCTCAAAAAGAAATACATAAGCCGTGATGAAGCGATGGTCGTGAAAAGTCAAATCGCTTTTGGCCTATCCATTGTTTTCCTGGCGGGCCTTTTGCAATTCGTCCGTTGTCCGCACCAGCCGTTCTGCCAAAACCCGCATCATTTCGACTGCCATTTCCGGAAATTCGGTTACCATCCGAAAAAAGACATCTTTTGTAATCCGCAATGTTGTCAGTTCGGATGCGGCCTTAATGGTGGCGGTTCTTGGAATATCAATCAGAATGGCGATTTCCCCGACCACATCATTTTTCCCCATTTGCGCGACCGTAAGCGGACCAGAGGGTGTATCAACGATGACATCGGCTTCGCCCGCCATAATAAAATAAGCGGCGTCCCCTATATCGCCTTGTTGGCAGACAAGGTCGCCGGGTTGATATGTCAAGCGCTCCGACGTAAAGGCCAGTAATTTGATCTTCGACGGTTCAATTTTTGCAAAAAGAGGGATCTGCCGGAGGATTTCAACTTCTTCTTTGAGGCTCATCGATTGTCTCCTGTTTTACGAGCTTGCCAGCATTTCCTGATACTGGGTGCTCTGCGCACTCAGTTTTTCCGGTGCGCCTGATTCTGAAATCTTGCCGCCTTTTAGGACCAGAACATGGTCAAAATTAGACGTCTTGTCTGCGTGATCCAGTGACCAGACCAATCCGCGTCCTTTAAATTCTTCTAAGATATTTTTCATCAGCCTGGCCTGCGTTGCGGCATCGAAAGAGGATGTAGACTGATTGAGAATTAACAGGTCCGGATGCTTGATAATAGCCCTCGCCAGACAAAGTTTTTGTCGCTGATTGGCGCTTAGGCGAGCGCCCGCGGTACCGACTTTGAAGTTAAGACCAACAGCAATGATTGTTTGCTTCAAATTCATTTCGTCAACGACACTTGCCAGCAGCGCCCCAATTTTTTCGGCAGCCTGGGCATATCCAAAGGCAATTTTGCCGAACAGGATATTATCCTGCAGATTGGTCGCCGCGCTGTAGGCGTCGGCATCAAAAAACGCGACGCTGCCTTTGAGGTGATCCGGCAGATTTTCAGCGAAGCTATGGCGGGCGCCAACAATTTTTTCCTGTATTTCATCCGTCAGCACGCCGAGGCGATGGCGGGAAGGAATAACTTTAAAGGGCAACGACATAAAGCGCAGCCGATCCTCATCGCGAAGTTGTTCCAGGTGATCCCAGTCGATGCGGCTGATCATGGCCTGATATTCAGGAAGGTCTTCGGAGGAAATAAAACCGTAAAGTTGGAAGAACTCATGGTCCGGCGGCAATCCAGTGAAAAGTTCGACCATGAGGGAGGCGACCTGATACCCCATTCGCAGAAATGTTTCAGTCAAGTCGGCTTCTTCAATAATTTTCTGCACATAGGAATTTTCTGCCATGCGATCCAGATCAAAGGCATCGCCTACTGGAGTGCCAAACAGTAGATTTTCGGCCAATGTGGCGTTGGTGTTATAGTGATCGCGTTCAAACGCCTCGATCATGTTTTTGAGGCCGGGGTCGGCTTCAAGCTTTTCAAAGAACATATGCCGCGCGGCAAGGATGCGATTTGCCGACTCCGGAGATTCCGCCGGATCCAACGTACTTCTGAGCCCTAGCTGATAGACATCTTCACTTAAATCCACCATTTCCAAGACTTCAAGCGCACGTATATCCAGACTATCGTGGTCGCTTACGGCCGCCAGTTGATAATCAAGCCAATCGGCTTCGATATCATCGACGGAATTCCCGGTTAGCTCTCCCTCTGTTATATATGTTTCGCGTAAGGATTCATCTGGTCCGTCATAGGCTTTTTCATGTAACGGACGATGCTTGAGACCGAAAAACAGATTGTCGCCCAAGGTGGTGTTAAAGACATATCCGTGCTGGCCGACATAGCCGATCCTTCGGCCGACAATGGCTTCCAAAGCGTCCGACATGTCGATATTCCCAGCATTGAGTTTACCTTTATCCGGGTCAAGCAGACGGGCGAGTATTCGGGTCAGGGCATCTCGGCCTGAGCCCGCCGGGCCAATGATGGCGACGCGATCATTAAGATTAAATCGGACATTCAGGTTTTCCAGAAGGGTAGAGCCCGTGTCATCGGCGAGAATAATATTATTGCCGACCATTTCTCCAGCAAGACTCGGGACATCCTCAGGTTCGTCGGTCTGATTGTTTTCGCCTCGCATGCCGGCCGGTTCAAATTGTTCGACAACCTGTTCATATTTGATGCGCGCGTCTTCCCGCCTCTGGTAATAGGCAAGCAGCTCTTTCCAGGGTGCCGCCATTTCCTTATGTGCGGCGATGGCCGCAACAAGAACACCGATTTCCAGGGTGCCATTAATGACCATGGTGCCGCCGATACCGTAAAAGAAGAACGGGCCCATCTGCTGGATAAAGTTGTTGAGGAATTTAACAATGAATTTCAGGATATAGATGCGATAACGAACCGTGTAGATCTTGGCGAGCTGGTTTGAGAATTGTGCCCGCATATAGTTGGAGCCGTCATGTGCGTGGACTTCCTCGGCACCATTAACGGATTCGCCGATCTGGTCCGAGAGTGTGCGGACCAATTTCACCCGTTGTTTACCGAGCAGGTTTACTTTTTTCTGTAATTTAGGGATGAAATACGCCTGCAACGGATAAAGTGCGATGGCGGCAAGTGCCATAATCCAGTTTTGAAACAGTAGGAAAGAAATAATGACCAGCAGATACCCACCCTGAAAAATCGGCAGGGCAAAGGCCTCGCCAATAAAGCCGCCGAGAGGCTCGACTTCGGCGGTAACCATGGGAATGATTTCACCGGCACTTTTCTTTTTGAATGTGGGCATGGGAAAGCGCAGAATGCGGCTATAAAGCTCATAGCGCAGACGGCGCAACATTCTTTCGCCGGAAATACCCTGATAGACATTGATGACGTATTTAAACGCTTGATTGATGACCACTAGAAGCAAGAAGATCCCAACCGAGCCATAAAGGTAAGCCTTTTGGTCAAACTCAATCCCAAAATATTCCACCGGAAATGAGATATCATTTGCCTGAATTGCCTGGTCAATAATCAGGGCGGGCATTTCCAGGTAAGCGTAAAGAAACGGGAATGACAGGATCGCCATTAAAGTCAGGACTACCTGCTGTTTCTTGCTGTAGCGCAGAATATACTTATAGATACTATGTTCCATAAAATGTCGCCTGCTTAACTACTGCAAAAAAGATCAAAGACCGAAAAAGCCGCCAAGAGGATAATACTTTTTCATATTTATAGCACGCGCCGCAAGGGCCAAATGTGATCGTCGTTGGCTTTTTGACAAATGTCATAGTCTCAACAGGAATGTATTGCATGTTGATATTTAGGTATTGAGCCCTTAACAAAGAACCAGATTTGAAACTTTGTCACTGACGGAAATGGATACC
>Ga0315338_1001181_pt1 | contig 36738 bp, 33 predicted proteins | sample ASW8metaG_FD_204518 | JGI IMG/M metagenome (GOLD analysis project Ga0315338, IMG submission 204518) | Ammonia-oxidizing marine archaeal communities from Monterey Bay, California, United States - ASW #8 | ecosystem: Environmental > Aquatic > Marine > Coastal | place: USA: California | collected... | reverse complement strand
AGGATTGATGCAGGGCATCAATCCTGTGAATCCGATCGCTCTTAATAGATAGAGCAAAGAAACAGAACCGATGGTAATCGCCTACGGCGATTCCCTTCAATCCTGATTTGCTCTAAGGACCGAAGACGATACTCGGCAGCCAGGTCGTCATCGCCGGGAAGATGGCGACGACGCCCAGCGCGAATACCTGTATTGCCACGAACGGCGCTACTCCCTTGTAGATCTGCATCGTCGTCACTTCGGGCGGGGCGACACCGCGCAGATAGAACAGGGCGAAACCGAATGGCGGCGTTAGGAACGAGGTCTGCAAATTCAAGGCGATCATGATGCCGAGCCAGACCGGGTTGAGGTCCATCTGCAGCAGGATCGGCGCCACGATGGGCACGACGACGAAGGTGATCTCGATAAAGTCGAGCACGAATCCCAGCAAGAACATGATGATCATGACAACTAACATCGCACCGACGGCGCCGCCCGGCAGCGAGGTCAGAAAGCCGTGCACAAGATCGTCGCCGCCGAGGCCGCGGAAGACGGAGGAGAACAGCTGCGCGCCGATCACGATACCGAACACCATGGCTGTGACGCGGGTCGTGCTGCGCATGACTTCGTGCAGTCCGCCGGTTACATATACGCGCGAAAGGCTGACCCAGATTCCCCATGCCAGTGCGATGCAACAGACGATCGCTACGGCGATGCCGACCATATCGGCGGCGGGAATGTTATCGCGCGACACGCGAAGGTCCATCGATCCGGTCAGAAACAACACGACGACCAACCCGATCGCCGCGGCATAGATTGGTTTGCCGTTGTCCGGGTTCATCCGCAGGCCGCCCAGCAAGGTCGCGCCGATGGCGCCCACAGAGGCCGCTTCGGTTGGCGTCGCGATTCCCGCCAGGATGGAGCCCAGTACCGATACGATGAGAATGATGGGGGCGATGAGGGCGCGGCAGACCCGCAACGCGATTTCGCGGCCGGTCGCGCCCTGAACCAGCTCATCGCGCGGTATCGGCGGTGACGATTCCGGCCTGATATAGGCGATGAATATCTGATAGGCGATGTACATGCCGACGAGTGCCAGGCCCGGCAGCAACGCGCCCGCGAACAGGTCGCCGACGGAAACCGGGTCGGGCGCGAAATTCCCGAGTTTCCGCTGCGCTTCCTGATAAGCGTCGGAAATCTGGTCGCCCAGAACGACCAGCACCAGGGACGGCGGGATAATCTGTCCCAAGGTTCCGGACGCGCAGATCGTTCCGCAGGCGAGTGCCGGGTCGTAGCCGCGGCGCATCATTGTCGGCAGGGACAGCAGTCCCATCGTCACGACTGTCGCACCGACGATGCCGGTCGAAGCGGCGAGCAATGCGCCGACGACGCAGACCGAGATTCCAAGCCCGCCCCTGATCGCACCGAACAGCATGCCCATCGTGTCGAGCAGTTCTTCGGCGACCTTCGAGCGCTCCAGCATGACGCCCATGAAGACGAACAACGGTACCGCAACCAGGATTTCGCTTGTCATCGCATTGCCGAACACGCGGTTCGGAAAAATGCCCAGGAATGCCGGATCGAAGACGCCGATCAGTGCGCTGATCCCCGCGAAGATGAGCGCGACACCGGCAAGTGAGAAGGCGACGGGGAAGCCGCCCATCAGCATGCCGCAGACGCCAACGAACATGAAGCAGACGAGGATTTCGTTGATCGTCATACCGCGGTCCCCCCATCGCTTGGGACAGGTTCGTCGGGCGCCTCCAGGCCGCGCATGATGAAGTACGACTTCACCGCCATCGAGAATCCTTGCAGGGTCAACAGCAGGGGAAAGGCGAGAAGCATCGATTTCAAGAGCCAGAACGGCATGAAAGTGCCCTCGGGCGAACCTTCCCAGACGCGTACCGACTGCCCGACGAATATAAGTCCCTTCCAGGTCATGACGGTGCAGAGCGGCAACAGGAATATGAACACGCCCACGAAATTGACCAGTGCCTTCCGCTCTCGGGTGGCCGAGCCGTAGAATATATCGACCCGGACGTGACCGTCATGCAGGAGTGTGTATCCCGCCCCGACGAGGAAGAGCAACGAATGCATGAACAGGATCGATTCCTGCATCGGAATGAAGCCCAGCCCGAAGACGTAACGCAGCAGCACGACGGTGAACTGCATCAGAACCATGATCAGAGCGAACCAGGACACGACCCGGCCGATATGTTCGTTTAGAGCGTCGATCGCCCGGACAAGAGTACTGAGACCGTTCACAGGCGAATTCCCCGCACGTTGGATGGAAAATAGGAGGCCCGCACCCGTTGCGGCGCGGGCCTCCTGACGAGCGCGTTAGCGCACGTACGGACGGTTATTAGCCAAACTTGAACGGCAGCAGCCGTGCATTCATGTAGCCCTGCTCGCCGATCTTGGCCCAGGTGATGGCCTGCTTCCGGTAGGCAATGAAGCTTTCATAGATGCGCCTGGTCATGGCGTCGGTGTCGCCGATTTCCTTGACCACTCGCCCGGCGACCTCGCCAATGCTGATCAGCATGTCTTCCGGATACTTGTGCAACTGTACGCCATGCTTGTTCAGCAGCACGTTCAATGAACCCAGATTACGGGCGTTGAACTCGGCGAACTGAATGTAGGCTTCCGCCTCGATCACCGTTTGCACCATCAGCTGGGTTTCCTTGTCGAGGCTGTCCCAGAGCTTCTTGTTCATGGCGAAGCTGCCGGTGGTGCCGGGTTCGTGGAAGCCCGGATAGTAATAATGCTTGGTAATCTTATGGAAGCCGAAGGCGAGATCGTGCCACGGCCCGACCCATTCGGCCGCGTCGATAGCGCCCGATGCCAGAGCCGGATAAATTTCCGCGACCGGCAGGTTGACGACGGTCACGCCGAGCGCGCGTAGCACTTCGCCGCCGATACCCGGCATGCGGAACTTCAAGCCCTTGAAATCGTCCAGCACGTTGATCGGCTTGCGATACCAGCCGCCCATCTGCGTGCCGGTGCTCGACCCCAGAAAACCCTTGATGCCGAATTGCGCCGAAAGTTCGTCCCAGAGCTGTTGTCCGCCGCCATAGTTCATCCACGCGGCGTGTTCGATCCCCGTAAGCCCATACGGCACGGTGGTAAAAAAGTTGAACCCCTTGTGTTTGCCCTGCCAATAATATTCGGCCGACTGGTACATATCCGCATCGCCCGCGCCGACAGCGTCGAAGACGCCGAACGGTGGCACCAGCTCGCCGCCGCCATAGACCTTGACGTTGATCTTACCGCCGGACAATTGCGTGATCCGACGCGCGACCCGTTGCCCGGACGTGCCCAGACCCGGTGAGTTGAGCGGCCAGGACATGGCCAGCTTCCACTGTTTCAGCCCTTGCGAGATGGCGGGGGCCGAAAGTGACGATGCAGCGGCAACTGCGACACCGGCAGTCGCAGCGGATTTTACGAAGTTACGGCGTTTCATGGAATCTCCTCCCTGTTGCGCCGCGTATGAATGTCTTCGTTTTTCGTCTCCGCATACATCGGAGAATTCGAGATTTTCTTGATTTCGCGGCGTTAAGGGTTAGGAGCTTAGTTGCGCTTTATATTCGTAGCAACAGCCTAATTTCGGGCGCAACTGTGTCACGCGAAGTCTCCTGCGTTATGATCCGCGCGATACAGTCCGGATTACAGGAGAGGCTTTATGAGCCGCCGTATCGTCGACCTGTCGATCTACCTTGAGAATGACGTCATTTCCGATCCGGCCGGCTACCAGCCGAAGATCGACTACGTGAACCATCGGGATTCGGCGAAGGACGTCACCGGGTTCTTTCCCGGCATGACGGAAGCGGACCTGCCGGACGGGCAGGGCTGGGCGCTGGAGTGGGTGCATGCCATGACACATAACGGCACTCACCTGGACGCGCCCTACCATTTCCATTCGACAATGAACAACGGCGAGCGGGCAATCACCATCGATGAGGTGCCGCTCGAATGGTGTTTCAATCCCGGCGTAAAACTCGATTTCCGCAGTCTTGAGGATGGCTACGTCGTGACGGCGGCGGATGTCGAGGCGGAACTAAACCGGATCGGTCACGAACTGAAGCCGTTCGATATCATCGTCGTCAACACCGCCGCCGGGGCGGCATATGGGCGGGACGAGTACGTATCGACGGGGTGCGGCATGGGCCGCGAGGCGACGCTTTACCTGCTTGAGCGTGGCGTCCGCGTGACCGGGACCGACGCGTGGAGCTGGGACGCCCCCTTCGTGCACACCAAAGAGAAATATGCGGAAACCGGCGATGCCGGGCTGATCTGGGAAGGGCATCGAGCGGGCATGGAGATCGGCTACTGTCATCTCGAAAAGCTGCACAATCTCGAGGAGCTGCCGCCCTTCGGCTTTACGATCGCCTGCTTCCCGTTCAAGATCCGCGCCGCGTCGGCCGGTTTCACCCGCGCCGTCGCGATCTTCGACGATTAGGGGCGACGTATGAACGCGCAACGCGACGACATCCTGATCGTCGGCGCCGGGATCGCCGGCCTGACTCTGGGGCTGTGCCTGCACGAACAGGGCATTCCATGCCGGATCGTGGAAAAGGCGACCGAGATCAAACCGCTCGGCGTCGGCATCAATGTTCTGCCGCATGCGACGCGGGTGTTGCACGGATTGGGACTTGGCCCGGCGCTCGATGCGGTCGCGATCCGCACCGGCGAGGCGGGTTTCTTCAATCGTTTCGGGCAGTTGATTTTCACCGATCCGCTGGGGACGGCGGCCGGCTACGAAACGCCGCAATATTCCATTCACCGCGGCGACCTGCAGCAGGTGTTGGCCGACGCCTTCGTGGCCCGGGCCGGAGCGGACCGCCTGATCGCCGGCGTTTCCGGTCTTGCCGCGACGACAGAGAACGAAAGCGTCAGCCTTGCCGTCGAGGATGTTCATGGCCGCGCCTTGCCGGCCATGAGCGGGCGCGCCGTCGTCGCGTGCGACGGCATCCATTCGAACCTGCGCAAGCAGCTTCATCCGGACGAAGGGCCGCCGCGCTATTCCGGCTACAACATGTGGCGCGGCGTGACGGCCTGGCCGCCGATCCTGACCGGCGCGACGATGATCCGCGCCGGCTGGCTGCAGACTGGCAAGATGGTGATCTACCCGATCCGCGACGCGATCGACGGCAACGGTAACCAGCTCGTCAACTGGGTCGCCGAGGTTTCGCGGCCGCTGCTGAAGCAACCTCGCGATTGGAACAAACCCGGCCGGCTGGAGGATTTCATCGAAGCCTATGAGGACTGGCATTTCGACTGGCTCGACGTGCCGGCGCTGATCCGTGGTTCGGAGGTGATACTGGACTTTCCCATGGTCGACCAGGACCCGTTGCCGTTCTGGACGCAAGGCCGCGTGACCTTGATGGGCGACGCCGCGCACCCGATGGTGCCGCGCGGCTCCAACGGGGCCGGGCAGGCGATCCTCGATGCGGAATGTCTGGCCAATCTGCTGACCGAGGGCGGCGATGTGGCGACGGCCTTCCAAGCCTATGAAGCGCAGCGCCTCGAGGCGACGTCGAAGGTCGTGCTGATCAACCGGGTCGCACCACCCGACATCATCATCAAGGAAGTCGTCGAGCGCACCGGCGACCGCCCGTTCGACAATATCGACGATGTCATTAGCCGGGACGAACTGGCGGCCTTCCAGCAGCAGTATAAGGAGGTCGCCGGTTACGACCTCACAACCTTGCAAGCCAAAGCGGCGGCGAAGACGTAGGCACTCAGCTGTCGGCGCCGATCCGGACATTGTCGAACGGGGTCAGCCGCTCCCGGGCGATGATGCCGCGCAACAGCCTTCCGTAGGTTTCCGGAACTTCCGAATATCGCGTCAGCCAATGGGTCAGCGCAGTTCCCGTGACGGGCTTGCCGTCGCGGCGCAATGCCGCCCGGGCTTCCCGCAGTTCCCTGTAGGCGCTGTGGGTGTTCAGATTGCGCATATACGCGGCCACGCCGTCACCCAGCGACTTGAACCGGTTGACCTTGAAACCCGTCGCCCCGGCCGGCGCGATGCCGGGTACCTTGTCGTCATAGGTCCGTATGCCGAATAGATTGTTGCCTTCCAACGCAAAGCGCGAGGTACCCCAGCCGCTTTCCAACGCCGCCTGCGCAATGACCAGCGAGGCCGGGATTATATCGAGCCGCTGTCGCAAGGGTTCTGGGTCGCCGGATGACACGGAATAACCTGCAACGATTGTTTTCGACGAGGTGTCTGGTTCCAGCTTCTTGCGCACAGCCCGTATCCGGTCGTTCTCGCGCGCGACGAGGGGCAAGAGCATGCGGATGAAGGCCCGTTTTCGATCCGCCGCCGACAGCGCCGAGAGGTCGGTGTCTATCCGCCTGATAAATACCGGTTCGACGTAGCCGGAACGGCGCACCGCTGGAAGCGAGACCAGCTGCGTTTGCTCGAACTTGCCTCTATCCTCGACCGACTCCATGCCACGGTCGTAGGTGGCGAAGAACAGCGATACGCCGACGGCGCCAACCAGAACGGCGATTGCAGCAAAGCAAACCCACCGGTTGACCTGCAGAAAGTGGTGTGTTGTCGGGGATAGCTTCATGGGCAAGGGCGCTGATAGTAGAGCCGGGTAGTTTCGAGTTTTACCTATATGGCGGGCCATGAGCACGCTGCCAAGCGAATGCGACAATCCCGCGATCGGCTCCGGAGCGGTTGGTGCCGTCGTGGCGGCACGATACGAGCCTGGTTACCGACGTCCGCCGCGACGACGCCACCGCCAATCACCAGTGTGGCATTTGCGCCGCCGGGCACATAGACAACTGTGTGCTTGAGACACACTGCGACCGGTGTTTATGCCTTCGGAGTGCCCTGCCAGTTTCAGCTAATAGTCCGCGCTAATACATTGCCCTTTCGCGACTATTAGGTCTTGGCTTTTGAGTCGGATTGGTGGAAGAATGCCGCCCGATCGGATTCACAGACTAGACAAAAATTCCAAACGTGCGCCCCCATCGAAAAGCATGGCCCAGCGAAGATTTGGTTCGTTGGGCGCGGGGGCATTCGTCATTTACCCAGGGAGGACAAATGCGATGAATATGTTGAAGAAGTCCGGCAGGGCGACGCTGCTGGCGACGGGATTAGCCGCCGTCATCGGCGTTACGGCCGGCATAGCCAGCGCCGCCGACATGGTGGTCATGGCAGTTCCGAATTTCCTGACCGGTGCGGGCGCGCCCGCCTTTGGCGTACCGGCCCGTAACGGCGCCGAAGTTATTATCGAGGCGATCAACAAGGGCACCCTGCCCGCGCCCTACGACAATAGCGGCAAGGGCCTGGCCGGGCGTCAGATCCAGGCTTTGTTCTATGACGAATCCGGCGGCGGCGTGAAGCAGGTCGCCGAATTCCGCAATAAGGTCCAGAAACAAGGCGTGGATTTGTTCGTTGGCTATATCTCGTCGGGCACCTGCGCCGCCATTACCCCGGTGGCCGAAGAACTGAAGATGCTGACGATCTTCCCGATTTGCGGCACGCCGCGTATTTTCGAGGAAATCAACAAGAACCCGAAATATGTCTTTCGCACCATGGGCCATGCGACCGCCGATGGCGTGGCGGAGGCGTTGTACGTCAAGGCCAACTTGCCCGGCGTCAAGGGCTACACCGGGATCAATCAGAACTATGCCTGGGGCCAGGATTCCTGGCGCGACTTCGATCTGGCCATGAAGCAGTTGATGCCGTCCGTGCCGGCATCCGACAAGGCGCAATGGCCGAAAATTTTCTCCGGTCAGTACGGCGCGGAAATCTCCGCCCTGTTGTTATCGAAAGAGCCGCTGGTGCATTCCAGTCTGTGGGGCGGCGATCTGGAAGCGTTCATTTTCCAGGGCTCGGCCCGTGGTCTGTTCCGCAAGAAAAAGCTGCTGTTCTCGGTGGCTGATACCTCCGTCTATCGGCTTGGCAAGAAAGCGCCGGCCGGCGCCATCCTAGGCGCGCGCGGCCCATACGGTATCTTCGCTGCCAATGTCGATACGCCATTGAACAATTGGTTCCGCAAGATCTATCAGGATCGCTATTCGGTGCCTCCCGTTGGCGGGTCTTATCAGGCGGCCCAGGGCGTGTTGGCGGCCAAGTTTGCCTACGACAAGGCGGCGGCTGCGAACGGCGGCAAGTTCCCCAGCACCAATCAGGTGATCGCGGCGCTTGAAGGGGCGACCTACCAGGGCATTGCGGCCCCGGTCCACATGAACCGCTCTAACGGCCATCAGGCCGCCACGAAGCACATGATCGGCGTGTTGCAGTGGGACAAGGAAGCGGGTGAACCCATTATGACCGAAGTTACCGAATTTGGTCCGGACTGCGTCATGCCGCCGCCGGGCGTCAACGGCACGGAATGGCTGAAAGGCGGCATGAAGGGCGCTAAGTGCTAATAGCGCTAAGAACCGGGGGCGCCATAGTCGGCGCCCCTGGTATTTTTCTTTTATGATTTTCTCAGAATAGCGAGCCGACAGTGCAAGAACTGATCGTCATCCTGGTCGACGGTTTGGTCTTTTCATCCTATCTGTTCATGGTCTCCGTCGGGCTGACGGTGATCTTTGGCGTGATGAAAATTCTGAATGTCACGCATGGCGCGTTTTACGCCTTCGGCGCCTATATGTCGGCGACCTTGATCGGCGCCTATTACAATGCCGATCTGCCGGAGTATGGCGGCTTCCTCGCGATCTTCGCGGCGGCAGTTATCATCGGCGTGTTCTTCGGCATCACCCTGGAGCGGGGTCTGCTGCGGTTCCTGTATCATCGCGACGAACATATTATCGTGCTGGCGACCTTCGCCATGTTCCTGGTGCTTGAAGACGTCCTGTTGCTGATCTGGGGCACCGACCCCTACTACGCCTATGAGCCCCTGGCGCTGCTGGGGTCCGTCGATATCGTGGAAATGACGTTCGACGTCTACAGCATGACCTTGATCGGCTTGGCCGTCATCGTCGCCCTGGGTCTGTGGCTCGGCCTGACCAAGACCAAATGGGGCAAGCTGTTGCTGGCGGTTATTTTCGACCGCGAGATCAGCCAGGCCATGGGTATCAACGTGACCGTCGTGTTCACGGTGACTTTCATTGTGGGCTCCATCTTGGGCGCCCTGGGCGGCGCGTACCTGGCGCCAACGATTTCGGTCTCGCCGGGTATCGGGGTGGAGGTCATCGTATTGTCCTTCGCCGTGGTCGTCATCGGCGGCATGGGTTCCATTCCCGGCGCCATCATCGGCGCCTTGCTGGTGGGCATCTCGCGCGCCGCGGCGGTGCATAAATTTCCCGAAATCGAGCTGTTCGTCATCTACGCCATCATGGCCCTGGTACTGGCGTTCCGGCCCGAAGGCCTGTTCGCGCCGGCACAGGCGAGGAAGATCTGATGCGGTACGCGGATAAAACCGTTATCGGACTTTCCATCGCGTTCCTGGTGTTGGCGTTCGCCGATTTTTTCATGGCCGAATGGGTACGTTTCATCGGCCTGCAAAGTCTGGCGCGCGGCGCCGTCGCCTTGGGGCTGCTGGTGCTGTGGCGGACCGGTCTGGTGTCGTTCGGCCACGCGCTATATTTCGGCATCGGTGCCTATGCCGCCGCCATGTTGACCTTGATTGGCTATCACGACGCCTTTTTCCTGGTCTTCGCCGGCACCTTGGCCGCCGGCTTTCTGGCCTTCCTGCTGGGCTTTTTGCTGCGCCGCTACCGGGGGATCTTCTTCGCCCTGTTGAACATGGCGTTTTCCATGATCCTCTATGGGGTTATCGTTAAGACCGAAGAGTTGGGCAGCACGGATGGCTTTTCCGTTCTTGCCCCGACATTTCTGGGCTACGCGCCGGAGGGCGAGGCGGTCCAGACTACTTTGTTTATCTTCACCCTGGTCATCACCTATATCGTCACGGTCGGCGTTCATTTGTATCTGAAGACCACCTTGGGCGGCATGTCCATGGCGGTGCGCGAGAACGAGATCCGGGTCGAATATCTCGGTTACTCGGCCGAAAAAGTCATCCATGTAAAGTATGTGTTCTCCGGCCTGGTGGCCGGCTTTGGCGGCGCCATCATGGCCTTGGCCATCGGTCAGGTCGACCCCGACAGCATGGCCAATTGGACGGTTTCGGGCGAGTTCGTCTTCATCACGATCCTCTCGGGCATTGGCAATGTGGGCGCGACCTTTATCGGCGCGTTGGTGTTCGAATTGATCCGCACTTACGCCTTCGAATATGCGCCGCATATCTGGCAGCTGATCCTGGGCGGTAGCCTGTTGACGATTATCATGTTCCTGCCGGACGGTATCTGGTCGCTGTTCGGGCGCTTGCGCAAATCCGAAAAGGCGCCCCATCCATGACCGTCGTTCTGGACGTTCGCGATTTGCAAAAAACCTTTGGCGCCGTGGTCGCCGCCAAGGATATTAACGTCACCGTCAGCGAACATGAAATCATCGGCATTATCGGCGCCAATGGCGCCGGCAAGACGACCTTTGTCAATATGGTCACAGGATTCCTGAAGCCCACGTCTGGTCATATCGAATTCGCCGGCCGGAACATTATGGGCCTGCCGCCCCGGACCATCACGAATTTGGGCATTTCCCGATCCTTTCAGGTTCCCCAGGTCTTTGCTTCCGAGAGCGTGTTCGACAATCTGATGATGGCCTATGCCATTGCGGAGGAATCCGGATTGGGCCTGTTATCGCCGCTTTACAACGATGCACGCGCGGTGCGGGTCGACAATCACTTGGCCCGTTATCAGATCGCCGAATATCGCGATGCGACCTCCTCTACCCTTCCTCAGGGCATCCGCAAGCTGTTGGATATCGCCATGGCGGCGGTCAGCAAGCCGTCCCTTTTGATGCTGGATGAACCGACGTCGGGCATTTCGGTTGAGGAAAAATTCGACCTGATGGACATCATCATGGACGCGCTGCGCCAGGACCAGACGACGGTCCTGTTCATCGAGCATGACATGGAAATTGTCGAACGCTATGTCTCCCGCGTTCTGGCGTTTTACCAGGGCGAGATTATTTGCGACGCCCCCGTGGCCGAGGCCCTAGTGGATCCCGGCGTCCGGGAATTCGTTATTGGTGAAGAGTATCATCGCACCCGCACTGGGAACGGGGGCCAAAGTTGATGCTCAAAGTCAGCGGCCTGGATGTCGACATCGGTCCCACCCCCATCTTGCGCGGCCTGAACATGGAAGTGCCGTCCGGCACCATGTGCGGCCTGATCGGACGCAACGGCGCCGGGAAGACAACCTTTCTGCGCGCCGTCATGGGCGCCTTGGCCGCGAAGGCCGGGGCGGTAACGTTTGACGATAACGACCTGCTGAAGTCCCGGCCCCACCGCCGTGCTCATATGGGTATTGGGTTCATGCCCGAGGATCGCGGTTTGGTTCCAGCTCTGACTGTTGAGGAGAATATCCTGGTGCCGGTCTGGGCCACGGGGATGGAAGACTGGCAGGGCCGGTTGGACTGGATTTACGGTCTGATGCCGGAGGTGGCGGAATTCCGCAGCCGCGGCGCCATGGAATTATCCGGTGGACAACAAAAATTCGTCGCCTTCGCCCGGGCCTTGATGGTGGGCACAAAATTATTGCTGTTGGATGAACCCAGCGAGGGCATCGCGCCGGTATTTGCCCAGCGCATGGGTGAGATCATGAAAAACCTGAAGGATGAAGGGGAATCCGTACTGGTAGCGGAATCCAACGACAAACATTTGGCAGGCTTGCTCGACAGCACCTTCGTGATTGAGCGCGGCAGCATCGTTTCAGGGTAACCTTTGGTTCCGGCCATGGACCTACTGGACCGTGTCGACGATGTAGAAGCCTTGGAAGAGTGGCCATGAACACGCTGCCAAGGGAATGCGACTATCTGGTGATCGGCTCCGGCGCGGCCGGTGCTGTCGTGGCGGCACGCCTCTCCGAAGATCCGGATACAAGGGTCGTTCTCCTAGAGGCGGGACCGAAAGACCGGAGCATACTGTCCAAACTGCCGGGGCTTGGGTTCGCGATCGGTGCGCATCCGCGGTTCAACTGGGGCTTCGCTACGGAACCGGTCGACAGTATGGGCGGCCGCGATCTGGTATTCCTGCAGGGCCGCATGATCGGCGGATCGAGCAGCATCAACGGCATGATCTATACCCGCGGTCATTCGCGGGAATACGATCTTTGGCGGCAGATGGGCTGCACGGGATGGGCGTCGGACGACGTGCTGCCCTACTTCAAGAAATCCGAAAGCAACAGCCGGGGCGAGGGGCCGTGGCATGGCGGTGGCGGTCCCTTGAAGGTGCGCCCGGCGCGGCCGGAACTGCCGATTTGCAAGGCCTTCCTCGAAGCCGCCGCGGCAACCGGGTATCCGGTCCTGGAGGACCTCAACCAGGATACGGTCGACGGCTTCGGCTATTACGACATCAACGTCGCGCGCGGCCGGCGTATGAGCACGGCGCGGTCCTATCTGAACCCGGCGATGGATCGCGAAAATCTTACGGTGGTGCCGGAGGCGCACGCGTTGCGGCTTATCATTGAAAATGGCCGAGCGGTCGGTGCGGACGTCGCAATCCGCGGGCAAACGCAAACGATCCATGTCGGTCGCGAGATCGTTGTCTCTTGCGGGGCGGTCAAATCTCCGCAGTTGTTGATGCTCTCCGGCATCGGGCCGGCTGACCAGTTAAACGCGCTCGGTATCCCTGTGCGGCACGACGCACAGAGGGTGGGGCAGGGGCTGCAGAACCATGTCTGCTACCGGCCGCAATATGTCTGCAACGCGCCGGTTACGGCGAGCGGCCAGACCGAGCCCTGGAACGTCCTGAAGGCCATGACGCGCTATGCCGTCTCGCGCAGCGGTCCGTTTGCCGAGAGCTACGCGCCGGCCGGCGGCTTCTTCCGCACCGACCCGGCCTTGGAGACGCCCGATGCGCAGGTCGTGCTGCTAAGCGCCCTGGCGCCGACCAGCGTGGCCGGCAGCCGCTTCCGGATCCGCGACCTGCTGCCGCAGCAGCATGGTTTCGGCATGACGATCTATCAGGGCACGCCGCACAGCCGCGGCGCGGTCACCTTGCGCTCCGCGGACCCGATGGACGCGCCCAAGATCGATCCCGGCTACTTCACTGACCCGCGCGACATGAAAGTTTTGCTGAAGGCCGTCGGCATGATGCGCGAGATGGTCCGACAGCCCGTGATCGCGCGCTATATCGACCATGAAATGATGCCAGGCGAAGCAGTCGCGGACGATGCCGCTCTGGAGGCCGATATCCGCCGCAACGGCGCCACCGCCTATCACCAGTGCGGCAGCTGCGCCATGGGGCCGGACGACGATGCCGTGCTCGACCCGCAGCTCAGGGTCCGCGGGATCGATGGCTTGCGGGTCGCGGACACCTCGGTGATGCCGCGCATCCCCAACGCCGCGCTGCACGCGCCGACGATCATGATCGGTGAGAAGGCGGCTGCAATGGTCCGTTCCGGTTAGAACCTCGTCACAGGATATCTGTGCGAGCGGGTCGGAATGTTACCCTCGCGATCTTCGAAAGCGTAAGCGCGGGCTGTGGCGCGCGATTCCTACGCGTGCGTCCAGTCAACGAAAAGCGAGAACGGTAAAACGGGCACCGGGGAATACGCGACTTCTTCAATACCTTTAGCCATAAGGCGGCATCCCGATTTAGCGGCTTTTCTCCGTATCGGGCGCAAAAAAACAATTACGCACCACGCGATACAACATCTGCGCCGCGATCCTCTCAGTTCGCCCCGAGGGATCGAGAGAGGGCGCGACCTCTGCGATGTCGATGCCATCGACATTCTCTTGCGCGATGACGTCGAGTATTTGGCAGTATTGCCGAGGGGTAATGCCGCTCGGTACGATCGACCCGGTACCCGGCAGGAACCCGGCATCCATCGCGTCGATATCAATCGATAGGTAAAGGCTTTCGCGCCCGCGGGTCGCATGCGCGACGGCGCGGCGGGCGACCTCTTCCGCGCCGAGGTCATGAATGTCTCCGGACGAAAAGATTTTCCCGCCCATTTCCTCGATTAGCGCCAGTTCATCGCCATCGACCCAGCCGGTGATGCCGATCCAGACCATATTGGATCGCTCGATATTCGGCAGCTCGGAATTCCGCCGTCCGTTCGTCGCATGATTATGCGTACCCCAGGCACCAAGCCGGTCAGCGAAATCCAGGTGGCCGTCGATCTGAATGTATCCGAACCGGCGGCCCGGGTGCCGCTTGGCCAGTCCGCGCGCGTATCCCAGGCAGGCTGGATAGCTGTTGTAGTGATCGCCGCCCAAGGCGAGCGGAATCGCGCCTTGGGTGCGAACCGCTTCCGTCATCGCCGCGATGGATTCGGTCGTGCGCTCAACGGAGGCCGGATCGATCGTCGCATCGCCGCAATCGACGACGTTTCCGCGATCCACACGACGCCAACGCCGCCGATCCTTCGGGTCGACAACGCTTTCGCCAAGTACATCCAGTACGGTGCGGCAATATTCCGTCGTCGCCTGCCGCAGCGCGGCGGGCCCCTCGCGGGCGCCGATCCTGCTCGAATGCGTCCAATCCGTCGGCATTCCAACGACTCCGACTACGCCTTCGTCGAGGCTATCGACGCTTCCGATTGGGGCATCGAAGAGCGTCGGTCCGGGAGGCCGCATCGACGGTTTCTGTGGCACCAAGTTTCCTGCCGACATGTTATGCGTACCTCATGGCCGCCGCGCGGCATCTAAATCTAACCGGCCGTAGATGTAGGCTAGCAGCGCGGTCACCGTCAGCCGTAGTCCTGTCTTGACCACGCTCAGGCCGCTCAACGTGGGGTTTAAACCGGTGACGATCAGCAATGACACTGGTGCGCGTCCGATCTCGCCAAGCGTTTTTTGAAGGTCGGGCAAGGTCAGGCCACCGAATGCCGGGCGCTCAGACATACCATGCAACGAGGGTCGGAATGCGGACACATCGAAATGTACATGCAGGGATCCTGCGGTTTCGACGATTACTTGGGCCATCCGTTCAACATCTCCGGGCTGCGCTCGCGATACGCCCGAAGCGCTCCATAATTGACCACCCGCCCTCTCAAAACTTTGTACGAACTCCAATCCGGTTCTGCCAGTGCCTGCCATAATCGCTGTTGTGCGAAGGGCGACGTAATTGTCGGCCAGCAGATACGTCAACGGAGAACAATCTCCACGTCGGGCACCCTCGTCCCCAGGCATCGCTCCCGGAAGCCGTCCGCCGATCTGTACAAAGCCGACAGGTTCGCCGTCAGTAGCCCCGGCGACTGCTGGATAAACGATACTATCATCGCCGCCGAGCAAGATGGCCGATGCGTTGGTTTGCCGTAGCTCTTGAATCGTCGAGCGAATGGCTTGCGCGGCCGATGCCGCTGGCATCCCCTCCAAGGGGATATCGCCGATATCGACCAGCCGCTCGTGCATCTCGGAGGTATCGATGGGAACGCGAACATCGATGTCGACGGGGTGGGAAAATTGCGGGTTAGCATGCCAGCCGAAATAAACCGACGTCTCGCGCAGAGCTGTTGGCGCGAACCGCGTGCCGGACTTTCGTCCGATATTGTCCTCGATTGGTGCGCCGAGGATCGCAAGGTTTTCCGCGTTCAGTTCGCCAAGCGTCGCGCGACGCGACCGCATGAAAGTAAGGTCGCCGGCCATCCGTGGTAGTGGCGCATTCCTCAGCGGCATGGCTATGTCTTCCCCGCCAAACAATCGAGAACTTTGGCCGCCACGCTCGCGATTTGGGACGTTATCGCCCGCCCCGGAACATCGAGGTCCGGCACATGGCCTGTCAATTCCGCGCCGATAAACGGCATGCCGACTAACTCAGCGAGGACGGTCAGAAGGTGGGCCACGGACAATCCGCCATGCGTGCCCGGTAGCGCTCTTGATCCGAATCGCGGCGCGAGGACATCGGCGTCGACACTGAGGTAAAACCGGTCCGCGACGTCTTCCAATTCCTTCCGGACCTTGTGGGCCGACTCTCCTGGCGCTGAAATAAGGCGCGATGCGGGAACAACGACTGCTTCCGAAGCTTGTTCAAGTTCTTCGGTGGCTACGGTGCCGTGACCGCCGAGAAGAGCAATCGCCGAAAGCCCGCCGGATAGAATTTCGGCGATTTCGTTCGTCGCACCGCAGCGCCACGGGTCGCCTGACCGGTTCGTCCCCTTTGGTAATGAATCGAGTCGACGAGATATCCGCACGACGGCCAACGATCCAGAACCGACTTCCTGCGCAGCGCCTCTAACGATGGCGGGGGTAACGCTATAGTCGCCCCCTATCGCGAAGAGCTTTGCGCCGGTGGCGGCAATCCGCTGCGATTGATCCGACAAGGTGTCCACGGTGCGTTCGGGCTCCAGCGGAAATACGTTGAAATCTCCCAAGTCGACAAGCGTCTGGGGGACAGAAAGATCTGAAATCGCGCTGATATACCGGAGTTGTCGGGCGCCAAATCGGCCGCCGGGCCGCCCTGCTGAAAAATGATCGCAGTAGACACCGACCGCAGCGATGCTGTCCGGTCCCAAACTTTCAATATCCGCGACCGGTGCGCCGAAGAATGTTGCGGCAGGACGGAGTTGCGGCGGCGCGTATGCGGGCTCCCGCGCGGCATCGGTCATACCGCTATCTCGTTGAAAAGATGGCAGTCGAGTAAAGCCAGCAACACCTCGGTTGCCGCGAGCTCCGTCAAACCTCTGGCGTCCAGTTTCGGTGCGACGTTCGTCACCGCAACGCCCGCGAGCGATCCGGATATGTCTATCTCCGACAGAATGTCGATTAACTGCTCAGGCGTCAGGCCCCCGACATTAACCGAAGGGGTTCCCGCCGCATGGCCGGAATCGACGACTTCAAGATCGACGCAGCATAGGCATGACTCATTTTGTTCGATGAAAAGATCGATCGTTTCAAGTGCCTGTTGGCGTGTCTCGTAAAGCTCGTCGGCTGAAATTATGCGTCCTCCGATTCGAACCACGGCGTCCCAGGCCGTACTGGATTGCAGCCCGTTCACACCGACACAAAGCAACGGGCAGCGGTCATCGGTGGCCGTCGCAAGGGTCGCGAGCGGCATTGGTACGGCGTCGATCGCCGCCGGCAGTGCGATCTTGTCCGAGAAAGAGATTATGGCCAGCGCGTTTGAGCTGTCATCGGCGCCGCGGACAAGCCCTTCGAATGCGCGATGATCGCCGCCCAACAAGACGGGCAAGCCGCCCGCGGCGACGATCGCTGCGGTAACTTGCGCAATATGTTCAATGTCGGTTGTCGAAACTTGGCCGTCGCATTCCAGATCGCCCAGATCCAACGATCCACCAAATTCGCGCAATTGCTTCGTGCGGCCGCTCGAGAGATCGACCACCGTCCGAGACGGAGACGCCAGATGGGCTTGCAGTATATCGCAAGAGGTCTCGCGAACCGCCGATGGCCCTAACGCGGTGCCCGGGCGCCGCGGGGAAGCCGATTGTACTGGCGCCCCAAACGCAACGAGCGATCCTTGGACGACCTCGCTTTGGCCGCGAAACGGAAACCCAAACAATGTCGCGAAGGGAGCGTCGGTGTCGGCCATTTGCGCTTTTGTGAGTCTGGATGAGTTTGGTCGCATTGAAACATGATTGCTCATTGCGACGAAATGGAATGTCCGAAACGGATCATGACTCACCGTAAAAAAACACGTAGCGCGTCACATACGATATTGGCCTATAGCTTTCCTTGTGTTCGCCCTTCGATCCGATGGTCGTCCGCGCGACTTATGCAAATTGGCTGGGGATGGAGGATTCGAACCTCCAATACTTGATTCAGAGTCAAGCGTGATACCATTTCACCAATCCCCACCGTCTGCGCCTGACCGACGGGAAGGGGCGCTAAGTATCACACCGGATCGAGTTTGTGTAGCGTTTCGAGGCGTATTGCGAAATCGTTTCCTGCGCCCGATTTGGCGTGTTCCATCGAATCGGATATGTTGCATTCAAGCAAAAATGTGGTGAATTCGCTGCGGATGCATCGGAACGCCCGATAAGACAATGAACAGACCGAGGAGGCGATGGTGGCGTATGTCAAGCCGCGCTGGCGTCGTGACGTCGAAAGAAAAAATGGCGAAGGCAGCGGTCGGCATGCCTATACATTCGCCGCAATCGATTTGGGCACGAACAATTGCCGCCTTCTCGTCGCGCGGCCGTCCGGTGACAACTTCCGTGTAATCGATGCGTTTTCCCGTATCGTCCGGCTGGGCGAAGGGATGCGCGAAACCGGCATGCTTGCCGATGTGGCCATGACCCGTACCGTCGATGCACTGCGCATCTGTGCCGCCAAGATGCGGCGGCGGCGAGTCGACCGGGCGCGGCTAGTCGCCACAGACGCTTGCCGCCGGGCGGTGAACGGTGCGGGTTTCCTGGAACGAGTAGCCGCCGAGACAGGGCTACACCTTGAAATTATTTCGCCAGAGGAGGAGGCGCGGCTGGCGCTGCGCGGCTGCTCTCCGCTTTTCGCGCCCGATAAACGCCGCGCCCTGGTATTCGACATCGGCGGCGGCAGTACGGAAGTGATGGTCCTCGACACCGATGGGACGGAAGACAACGGCGACTGCGCCACGAAGAACGGCGGCTGGATGTCAATGCCGTTTGGTGTCGTCAGCCTGAGCGAACGCTATGGCGGCGATGCTCTGTCGCGGGAAAACTATGCCGCGATGATTGAGGATGTCGACAAGCGTCTGGCGCCGTTTTGCGCCCGCAACGGCATCGCCGGATCGGCGCGAAATGGTGAGTTGCAGATGTTGGGCGCGTCCGGAACGGTGACGACATTGACGGGCGTTTATCTCGACTTGCCCCGCTACGACCGGTCGCAAGTCGATGGCACTTATCTGGGCTTTAGCTCGATCCAGCAGATCAGCGATCGTCTGCGCCGGATGGATTGCGAGGAGCGGGCGACGCATCCTTGTATCGGCGCGGACCGTGCGGATCTAGTCGTGGCTGGTTGCGCAATTCTCGAAGCCATGTGCCGGCGCTGGCCTGTCGGGCAGTTGCGTGTCGCGGACAGAGGCCTGCGCGAGGGTATCTTGCTCGACCTGATGGTTGCGGCCGATCGGGAAAGGGTTGGCCGTGCCAAGGCGTAAAAAACCTGGCGGCGGTGGCGTTTCCGTCAACCGCGACAAAACCGTAAAGTTGAAACGGGGGCGAGGCCGGAAGGTGTCGTCGCGGCGCTGGCTCGAACGGCAACTGAATGATCCCTACGTCGCCGAGGCGAAGCGCCGGGGATACCGGAGTCGGGCCGCTTTTAAGCTGATCGAGCTCGACGACAAGTTTAAGTTTATTCGGAGCGGCATGCGCGTTGCCGATCTCGGCGCGGCGCCCGGAGGCTGGACGCAGATTGCGCTCGAGAGGGTCGGCAACACCGGCAGGGTGGTTGCCATCGATTTGACGCCCATCGAACCGATTGGCGGTGCGATTACGCTGACAGGTGACGTGCGCGACCGAGAATCCGAACAGGACTTGATCGCGGCGTTGCGCGGGCATGCGGACCTCGTCCTCTCCGATATGGCGGCATCCTCCACGGGACACGCGGCGACGGACCATCTGCGCATTATCGGTCTCATTGAGACCGCGCTCGACTTTGCGGATGTCGTTCTGGCACCTGGTGGCATTTTCGTCGGTAAAGTTCTGCAAGGCGGCACTGAACGGGACCTGCTGACGCGGTTGAGACGTGATTTCGCCAAGGTCTCGCACGCCAAACCGGATGCGAGTCGCAAGGAATCGGCGGAGATGTATGTGGTCGCGACGGGCTACCGGGGTAACCCGGAAAGCAGAAATTCGTAGATAATCGTTAGTTATCCCCAGGCTGATGTCATTTTGAGCTAAAAATCAGCAGTAATTTTCTTTGCCGGTGCATTTCATGCGTCGAAAGTACCATTTCGACCTTGGCTTGGTGCATTAGCTCTGTATGATCGTCGAAATTGGATGGAGAGACGATATGCAGATACGTGAGGCGCTGACATTTGACGATGTCCTTTTAGAACCCGCGAAATCTGCCGTCCTGCCTGCCGAAACCGACACCAGCACGTACCTGACCAACAAGGTCAAACTCGGCATTCCGCTCGTCTCGTCGGCTATGGATACGGTGACGGAGGGGCGTCTTGCCATCGCCATGGCGCAGGCCGGCGGTATGGGTGTCATCCACAAGAACCTATCGATCGATCAGCAATCCAACGAAGTCCGCAAGGTGAAGCGCTTCGAATCCGGCATGGTTGTCGATCCGATTACGATTACGCCCGACAAAACGCTTTCGGACGCACTGCGGCTGATGGACCAGAACAATATTTCTGGCATTCCGGTGGTCGCTAAGCGCAGCGGCAAGCTCGTCGGTATCCTGACCAACCGGGATGTGCGCTTCGCGAACGATCCGGATCAGGCGGTCCGCGAGTTGATGACCCGGCGCGCGCTTATCACGGTGCGCGAAGGCGTTCAGCATGACGAGGCCAAGCGGCTGCTGCATGAAAACCGTATCGAGAAATTGTTGGTAGTCGACGACGAGCGGCATTGTGTCGGGCTCATCACGGTCAAGGATATTGAAAAGGCCTTACGATTCCCGAACGCCTGCAAGGACGAAAACGGTAGTTTGCGGGTTGCGGGCGCCGTCGGGGTTGGCGAAGACGGGCTGGAACGCGCGGCGGCGTTGCTCGATGCCGGTTGCGATATCATCGTCATCGATACCGCGCACGGCCATTCCACTGGCGTTTTGCGGGCGGTCGACAATGTGAAGAAGCTCAGCAATTACGCCCAGGTCGTCGCCGGCAATATCGCGACCGCGGACGGCGCGAAGGCGCTTATCGATGCGGGCGCGGACGCGGTCAAGGTTGGGATCGGCCCCGGCTCGATCTGCACGACGCGGATTGTCGCCGGTGTCGGTGTGCCGCAGCTTACCGCCGTCATGGACGCCGTCGAAGTCGGCCGCAAACACGATGTCCCCGTCATCGCCGATGGCGGCATCAAGTATTCCGGTGATCTGGCGAAGGCGATCGCCGCTGGCGCGAGCGGGGCGATGATCGGTTCCCTGTTCGCTGGGACTGACGAGGCGCCGGGCGAGGTTCATCTCTATCAAGGCCGCTCCTACAAATCATATCGCGGCATGGGTTCCGTTGGCGCGATGGCGCGCGGTTCGGCCGACCGCTACTTCCAGCAGGAAGTGACGGATTCGCTCAAGCTCGTCCCCGAAGGTATTGAAGGTCAGGTCCCCTACAAGGGGCCCGTCGGCAACGTCATTCATCAACTGGTCGGCGGTCTCCGCGCGGCGATGGGCTATACGGGCAGTGCGACCTTGCCCGATATGCAGACAAAATGCCGGTTTCTGAGGGTTACCGATTCAGGTCTTCGCGAAGGCCATGTTCACGACGTTACCGTCACCCGGGAGGCCCCCAACTACCGCGCCACGCCATGAGCGAAATGCGGATCCGGGTTGCGCGGATTGGTGACGCGGCGGCAATCGCAAGAGTCTACGTGCAGACCTGGCGCAGCGCCTACGCGGGGCTGGTGCCGGACAATGTATTGACGGGGATGTCGGAGTCCCGGCAGCGCCGCGTATGGAAGGCGCAGATCGCAAGCGGCGATACGATGATGGTCGCCGACCATCCGACGCACCGAGTTGTCGGCTTCGGCAGTTGCGGCGTTTGCCGCGACTGGCGGTTCGCCGGTTCGGGCGAAATTTACACCCTCTACGTCGACCCCGATTGGCAGGATCAAGGGCACGGTCGCGATTTGCTGACCGCAATGTTGCGGGCCATGCGAAGCGCGGGGTTCGACGGGGCGGTCCTTTGGGTATTGGCTGGCAATCCGTCGCGCTTTTTCTATGAGGCGATGGGCGGCCGACAAGTCGCGTCACGAGCAGAGAAATTGTGGGGAGCGACACTGCCTGAATATGCATACGAGTGGCGCCCCTTGCCGCAACCGCTCCTGCTTGGCCGTTCAAAGACAGCGCATGGCGATGGTTCATGACCGATCGCGTCCTGATAATCGATTTTGGCAGCCAGGTAACGCAGTTGATTGCGCGACGGGTGCGCGAGAGCGGCGTCTACTGCGAGATTCATCCGTTCAACCGTGTGACGGCGTGCAGCGTCGAATCCTTTGGGCCGCGCGGCGTCATCCTGTCGGGCGGACCCGCGTCTGTCCATCACACCGATACGCCGCGTGCGCCAGACGGTTTGTTCGACATGGGGCTGCCGGTGCTGGGCATTTGTTATGGCGAACAGGCCATGTGCGCGCAGCTTGGCGCGGAGGTAGAGCCGTCTAGCGAGCGTGAGTTCGGCCGCGCCATTGTCGAGGTAACCGACGAATGCGCCCTGTTCGATGGTGTCTGGTCTCCGGGTCAGAAGCACCAGGTCTGGATGAGCCATGGGGACAAGATCGTTTCCGCGCCGGACGGTTTCCAGACGGTGGCAGTATCCGATAGTTCCCCCTTCGCGGCGATTGCCAATGAGGAGCGGAAATTTTACGGGGTTCAGTTCCACCCGGAAGTTATCCATACGCCGGACGGCGCCAAGTTGTTGGGCAATTTCGTCCATAAGATCGCCGGTTGCGCCGGCGATTGGACGATGGCGAATTTCAAGCAGGAATCGATCGATGCGATCCGCTGCCAAGTCGGTGGTGGCAACGTCATATGCGGCCTCTCGGGCGGCGTCGATTCTTCGGTGGCGGCCGTTCTGATCCACGAAGCGATTGGCGACCAGCTAACCTGTATCTTTGTCGATCACGGTTTGCTGCGCATGGGAGAGGCCGAGCAGGTCGTCAAGACGTTCCGGGACCGGTTCAACATCAAGCTTGTGCACCGGAACGCCAGCGATCTTTTTATCGGCAAGCTGGAAGGCGAAAGCGATCCTGAAACGAAGCGCAAGATCATTGGCGGCCTTTTCATCGACGTGTTCGAGGAAGAGGCGAAAAAGATCGGCGGCGCAAAATTTCTGGCGCAAGGCACGCTCTATCCGGACGTGATCGAGTCTGTTTCCTTCACCGGCGGGCCGAGTGTCACCATCAAGTCGCACCACAATGTCGGCGGCCTGCCCGAACGGATGGAAATGAGTCTGGTCGAGCCGCTGCGGGAACTCTTCAAGGACGAGGTGCGGGACCTTGGTCGCGAACTCGGTATCCCGGATGACATCGTCGGCCGGCATCCCTTTCCAGGGCCGGGACTGGCGATTCGGCTGCCGGGCGGTATCAGCCGCAAGAAGCTCGAAGTCCTGCGCCAGGCCGACGCGATCTATATCGAGGAGATCCGCAACGCCGGGCTGTACGACACCATTTGGCAGGCCTTTGCCGTGCTCCTACCCGTGCGCACGGTCGGTGTAATGGGTGACGCCCGCACTTACGATTACGCCTGCGCGCTGCGCGCGGTCACCTCGACCGACGGCATGACGGCGGACTATTTCCCCTTCGACCATGAATTTCTCGGCCGCACCGCCAACCGCATCATAAACGAGGTGAAGGGCATCAACAGGGTGACCTACGACATAACCTCGAAACCGCCCGGCACGATTGAGTGGGAATAAGTGGAGTAGCCGTATGAGCGAGCATGACGTTCAAGCCATCGATGCCGTGGTCAACATCTTCAATGCGGATGCGCTGGCGAACCGGCCGGCTTGGCGCGATCAGTTTCTTAGTGAGAAGATCCGCGCCAGTTCGGAGACCATCAAGGGCGTCGAACTGGATGAGATGCTGCGCCGCATGGACGCGGCCGATATCGAGCGGAGCTTTTTGATCGCCGCGAAATGCGGGCCGCTGGGCCATCCCTCCTGTTTCCATATGCCGCTCGAGGTCGTCGACCGGGCGATCGCGCAGCATCCGGACCGTTTCTTCGGCCTGTACGGTATCGATCCGACGATGGGGATGAAGGAGGTTCGCGCCTTTCAGAGCGCCATCGAGGATCGCGGCTATATCGGCGCGCACGGCTACCCGCACTGGTTTGAGCTGCCGATCGACCATGCGCGCTGGTATCCGTTCTACACGAAATGCTGCGAGCTCGATGTGCCGATCCAGTTTCAGATCGGCCAGTCGATGGTCTATGCAGCCGACTACCCGATAAGGTCGGTCGGCCAGCCGATCACGATGGACCCGGTCGCGTGCGACTTTCCGGAACTCAAGCTGATCGGCATCCATGTCGGGATTCCGTGGACCGACGAGGCCATCGCGATGGCCTGGAAGCATAAGAATGTCTATCTCGGCTGCGACGCGCACAGCCCGAAATACTGGCCCGCCAGCTTCGTCAATTATATCAACACTTACGGCCAGGATAAGGTGATCTTCGGCACCGATTTCCCGGTGCTGGATTTCGAAAGGACACGCCGCGAAATCGAAGATCTCGGTTTGCGCCCCGATCCGAAGCGCAAATTGCTGCGGGACAACGTGATCCGGATCTATGGGCTCGATCGGTTTGGGGTGAAATAGCGGCGCGGTTTCTTCACCCACCCGCAGTGGCGGTGATAACGGACATGAAGTGAGTCCGGCTATTCGGCAGCGCGCCGGCCCGTACGGTATCCGTTGCCTGCAGGTCGGAAAGTTCGATTTTTACATCCTCGAAGCCTGCCTGCACGAGCTCTCGCTCGATATCGAGCTTGCGGACCGGGTGCGTGAAGGGTTCGTTGTTGCGGGCGGCGTAGCCGTCCAGCAACCAGGCGTCGATCTCTCCGCCCGGCGTCAAATACATGTCGTACATTACGAACGTTCCGCCGGGCCGTAGGACGCGGCGGCCTTGCCGCATGATGTTCCGCAAGGCGGACGGCGGTACTTCGTGAATCAGCCAGTGCGAGGTTACCAGATCGAAGCGCCTGTCCTCGAAACCGAGCGTCTCGCCGTTCATCTGCCAATAGTCGATTGCCAAATCCGCTTCGACGGCGCGCAGATGGGCGAGCTTGACTGCAGGAGCGCTGACGTCGCAGGCATGGATTTCGGCCTCGGGCATCGCCCGTTTCAGGGCCCGGGAACACGCGCCCACCGTGCAGCCGATATCGAGGACGGCCGCTGGCGCAAACCGCTCCCGCAGCAGCGCCGCATACCAGTCCAGCGGTCGATTCTGGTCCAGCATCGAGAAACTGACCGAATTGGTCGCCCACTCGTAGGCGAACACCGCGTCGTCATCCTTCCAGATGCCGTCCGGGTACTGATGAATATCGGTTTCGGTGACATAGTCCGGTAGATCGAGTGCCGCATCCAGATGGAGCCGTTCCGGTTGACGCATCGCACCTTCGTTCAAAATACGGGACAATCGGTCCCGCTGCGGCGCCATGGTCGGAACCATGCCCCATCGGCCCAGATACTTGACCTGTTGTGAACGTCGTTCGAGCCATCCGTAAAGCCGATACGCCGCTGAATCGCGCATGCTTCGTTCCAACGCTTCGGCGTCGTTTGCGCCAGTCGCCGCCGCTTCCGCCACAACGCGCCGGTAAGGTTCTTCCCTCCAAAAATACTTCAAGCTACGAGCGTAACTTTCGTGAACGCGCGCGGTAAAATCGATCTCGGGATGAGTGTCCATCACCAATACCTCAATCCGCCGCCATGAAGCGGCGCGCGTCCACCGCCTCGTCCGGCTCCAGCCAGGGGCGCAACAGCTCGGACCCAAACGCTGTTTCTTCCGTTGCCAGCCAGTCTCGGTACGGGGCCGATTCTCCAGCCTGCTGGAGGATTTCGTCGGTCACGACACCCTGGCTTTCCAGCGCTACGGTCAGCCGCTGCACCAACGCCTTCAACACATAGACCTCGCCGCCCAGCGCCGTGATTACGCCGAGCAACCGTGCTGTCGTCGGATCCTTGAAGAAATCCAGGTCGATAAGTTCTGCCGCGTTTTGCGCCTTCGTCTCCGGCATTTCAAAGCCTCCTCTACAGTATGCGTCGCCGCATGGTTCCCGCGGCTCCGTATCGTACGATATCGACGGTGACTATTCGGAACAATGCGGAGCCTGTCTTGCTTGACGACTGTTCCGCCCCGGAGCGACCATGTGCCTGAACAGCAGCAGGAAGCATTGATGATGACCTATCGCCTCACCGACGAACAACGCCGCCTGAAGAGGGCGGCCCGCGACTTTGCGCAAGAGGAATTGCTGCCGATCGCGACGGCGGTCGAGAGAAAGGGTGAGGTGCTGTCCCGGGACGTACTGAAAATGATGGCGGAACGCGGGTTTATGGGCCTCGACATTCCAGAGGCGTATGGCGGGCTCGGCCTCGATACGCTGTCCTGTGCGATCATCCTGGAAGAGCTTTCCGCGGTGTGGTTTTCAGCCGGAAGCTATCCGGTGACCCTGCTGACGGGGCCGCTGCTCTTCGCCGGCTCGGACGAACAGAAGCGCCGGTACTTGCCCAAAGTCGCAAGTGGCGAACTGATCACCGCCTTCGCCTTGACGGAGACCGAGGCTGGTTCCGACGCCGCGTCGATCGAGACCTTCGCCCGGCGCGACGGCAATGAGTGGGTCATCAACGGCCGCAAAATCTATATCACCAACGGCGCGCGCGCCGACTTGATCGTGCTGTTCGCACGGACCGATAAAGACGCGCCGCGCGGTGGGGGTATCAGCCTGTTCCTGATTGAAAAAGGCACGCCGGGTTTTTCGATTGGCCAGACCTACGACACCATCGCGCATACCGCCAATCCCATCGCGGAACTGGTCTTCGACGACTGCCGGGTGCCCGACAGTTGCCTTATGGGCGCGCCGGGGGAAAGCTTTCGCTATATCCAGGTCGGCTTCTCGAAAACGCGTGCGATCTACGGCGCGCGCTGCGCCGGCGTTGCGCAAGGCGCGCTCGATTATGCGCTGACCTATATGCAGACGCGCGAACAGTTCGGCCAACCCTTGGCGTCCTTCCAGGCCTTGCGGTTCCGCGCCGCCGACCTCGCCGCCCGGATCGAAGCGGCGCGTCAGCTGTCCTATCACGCCGTGGCACTGGCCGAGGACGAGACGCCGGACGCGCCCACGGCGGCCTCCATGGCCAAACTGTTTGCCAGCGAGGTGTGCACCGAAGTGACGCAACAGGCCGTCCAGTTTCTCGGCGGGCACGGCCTGACGAAAGACCATCCCGTCGAACGCTTCTATCGCGAAACCAAGCTGTTCCAGGTCGGCGACGGATCGAGCGAGATGCTGCGGCTGCTGGTGTCCCGTCACCTGAACACCCAAGCGCAGGCGGGTATGAGCGCCCGGCTGGCCAGCGACTAGAGCAAGTCGTGATTATTGGATCGCTTACAGCGATCCAATAATCACGTGAATCTGCTCTGCATTATTGAAATAGAACGGATTCACAAGAGTATCCGAACCCATGTAATGGGTTCGTCTAAACTTGATCCGTTCTAGGGCCAGTTGCTAACGTTCTTTTCGAACCTTTCGAGAGGAACGTCCTTGATCTATTCGGTCGAACTCAATTTCAGTGACCCGTCGCGCGAGACGGAATGGCATGCCTGGTATGAGACCTATCTGATGAAGTTGGTCTCGTTGGACGGGTTGAACACGGCGCAGCGCTTCCAGGCCGTCGCGCCGGAAACGGTCACGTGGCGGTTTCTCGCGCTGTACAGCCTGGATTCGCTTGATGTCTACGAAACAGACGCCTATCGCAATATCGGCGGCGGCGGCAATGCCAGCGTCGCCTACCATGGTGCGATTACGCGGCGTCGCAATGTTTATGAGGGCATCGCGCGGATGCCGGAAATCGGGGAGTCCGGCCGAATCCTGTATTGCGAGGACGCGCCGTACGGGTTCGACCTGCCGAATACGCTCTTCACGCCTCTTCGCGCCGCGTCCGGGCCGCGCCAGGCCGGCGCGACCTCGCTCGACGGCCAACCGACCCGCCGGGCAATTGCGGTGACAGATGCTACAACCGTCGACGCCCTTAAACTGACGAAAATGGACGGCCTTGCCGTCTACGCGCCGATCACGAAACGTCATGAGTAAACAAGAGTACGATCTGGTCGTCGTTGGCGGCGGTATTGCCGGTCTCACGACGGCGAACCGCGCGGCGCAGCTTGACCTGAAAGTCGCGGTTCTCGAGAAAGGCACCGACGAGCGCTATCTCTGCAATACGCGCTACACCGGCGGTACGCTCCATATCTGCCTGACGGACATCATGTCGGGCGAGGAAGCCCATATGGAATCGATCGGACAGTTGTGTGATGACGCGCGGCCCGAATTCGTACGCGCGATCGCCAGTAATGCAGAGCGCGCCGTGCGATGGCTGCAGGGCGAAGGCAGTAAATTCATCAAGGCGAGCGCCAGCCCGCATCACCGCTGGGTCCTCGCGCCGCCGGGCCGCACGCGGCCAGGACTGGATTGGGAAGGCCGTGCCGGCGACGTGCTGCTGTGACGCCTCGGCGCCAATTTGCAAGAACGCGGTGGGACGTTGATCCGCGGCGCCCAGGCCTGCCGTCCAATCATGGCGGAGGGGCGGTGTATGGGCATGGTTGCGAAAACGAATGGTACAGAAACCGAGTACACCGCCAAGGCGGTAGTCCTCGCCGATGGTGGGTTTCAGGCCGCGCCCGACTTGCTGAAGGCGCATATCTCGAGCGCGCCGGAGCGGTTGCATCAGCGCAATGCCGGAACGGGCACCGGCGACGGGCTAAGAATGGCGTTGGAGGTGGGCGCCGCGGCGGTCGGGTTGAATCGGTTCTACGGACATCTGATCAGTCTCGACGCGCTGACCAATGACAATCTGTGGCCCTACCCGTATTTCGATTCATTGGTCGGCGCGGCCATCCTCGTCGATGGCAACGGCAATCGGATCGACGATGAAGGGCTTGGCGGCGTCCACGCGGCCAATGCGGTCGCCGGTCTGGCGGACCCGCAATCCGCCTTCGTGGTGTTCGATCAGGATATCTGGGACAGCGCCGGCAAGAATGGGTTGATCTCAGTGAACCCGCATCTGACGCGCGAAGGAGGAACTCTGCATCAAGCGGAAAGTCTGTCCGGTTTGTCCGGTTTGTCCGCGCTGATTGGCACGGCGGGTCTCGTTGCGACCGTCGAGGGATTCAACCAGGCGGTCGATAGCGGTGCCATCGGGTCGCTATCGCCAGAGCGCACGACCCTAAAGGGCACGCCGCAGGCGATCCGCACCGCACCTTTCTATGCCGCGCCAGTCTGCGCGGGCATCACCTATACGATGGGTGGGATCGCGATCGACGGCGATGCACGCGTGCTTCGCGCCGACGACAGCCCAATCGACGGGCTATACGCTGCCGGGACCACGACCGGCGGACTCGAGGGTGGGTCCGCATCTGGCTATGTCGGCGGGCTATCGCAGTCCGCCATCACCGGGCTTCTTGCGGCTGAACATGCGGCCGGCTGGGTCGGCCCTCAATAACGGTTTGCCGCCATAATTTAGCTGTCTCCAAGGGAGTCGCCTCAGCGTACGCGGGATGTTAATGTGCCGCCGCTGTGCGGCTGGCGAGCTCCGAAGCAAGTGGAGATTGACCGGTTAGGTAGAATAAAAAACTGACCGCACGGATAGGGAGGGAATGTGGCGACCGCGACGACCGACGACGAAATCCAGGCAAAACTGGACGAGCTTTCCGACGATACGCCGACCAACCGGATAACCGGCCTCGTATACTGGATTGTGCTGATATACGGCGCTTTCGGCATTCTCGTTGCGATGAATCAGACATTTAGCTGGGATGCGTTCGGCTATGTTCTGATCGACAATTCCTATTTCTATTTGTTGATCGGCATCTTCCTACCGATCTCGTTTCTTGTTTTCCCCGCGCGGCGCAAAGACGAGAACCATGTCCCGTTCTATGACTGGATTCTTTTTGTGGTTACGCTCGTTGCATCCTTGTATCTGTCCTATCACGGCGCGGAAATGGTCGAGCAAGGATGGGACATCATCGCGCCGCCGACGCCAACTGGCATGTCAGCGGCAATCTGTTTCCTTTCGATAGAAGCGGTTCGCCGCGCCGGCGGCACGGCGCTCGCCGTCATCGTGTCGATCTTTTTCACTTTTCCGCTTTGGACCGATAGCGCGCCCGGGTTCCTTTGGGGCGTCGGACAGACGCCGCTGGAGCTCGTGCGCTCGCATGCAATGGGCTTCGAGAGCATCATCGGCGTGCCCATGCGCGTTGCCGGTAACCTACTGATTGGCTTCCTGATATTTGGATCGGCACTGGTCGTTACCGGCGGCGGCGATTTCTTCATGAGTTTTGCGACGGCGCTCATGGGGCGTAGCCGCGGCGGCCCGGCGAAAGTCGCCATCCTGTCGAGCGGGTTCTTCGGCTCGCTCAGCGGCAGCGTCATTTCCAACGTCGTAACGACGGGCAAGCTGACAATCCCGACGATGAAACGGGTCGGATACCCCGCGGTCTATGCAGGCGCTGTCGAGTCCTGCGCGTCGACCGGTGGCGCGCTGATGCCGCCAGTGATGGGCGCGGTTGCGTTCCTGATGGCGGAGTTCCTGAATGTTCCCTACGCCACGGTAATGATCGCGGCCCTGGTGCCGGCGATGATTTTCTACATCGCGCTGCTGTTGCAGGTGGATGGTTATGCTGCCGTCAATGGCCTGAAAGGCATGGATGAGAAGGATATCCCCAATCTTTGGGAAACCTTCAAGGGCGGCTGGTACTATATTTTCAGCCTCGTCGCGCTCGTCTATATGCTGGTTGCGCTGCGTTGGGATCTTTACGCGCCGTATTACGCTTCGGGTATCCTCGTTTTCTGCTCGATTGTATTTCGGACAGGCGAGCGCCGCTTCAATCATAAAACGCTTGCCGAACTGATCGTAGACTCGACCAAGATTATCTCCAATATCATTGCAATTCTTGCCGGTGTCGGCATGATCGTCGGCGCCTTGGCGTTTACCGGTGTGGGCGGCGCGTTTTCGCGAGAATTGCTGCAGATAGCCGGCGATAACCTGTATCTGCTGCTGGCGATGGGGGCTGTGACCAGTTTTCTGCTCGGCATGGGGATGACGGTTAGCGCCTGCTACATTTTCCTTGCCATTATTCTGGGGCCGGCTTTGATCAACGCGGGTCTCGACCCGGTGGCAAGTCACCTGTTCATTCTGTATTGGGGAATGCTGTCCTACATCACGCCGCCCGTTGCATTGGCCGCCGTCGCCGCAGCGATTATCGCCAAGGCGGATACGATGGCGATCGGTATGCGGGCGATGCGTCTTGGACTGATCAACTTCATCCTGCCGTTCATTTTTGTCCTCAACCCAGAGCTCATTCTGAGCGGAGAATGGCCCGACATCATCGTCATTGTCAGCGCGTCAATGATCGCGGTTTGGCTGATGGCGTCGGCTTTCGAAGGATACCTTTACAGGGTCGGTGTAATTAGTTGGTCGCTCCGGGCGCCGCTGCTTGCCGGGGCCGCCGCGTTGCTCTATCCCGAAACCATCAGTTACCTGATTGGCATTGTAATTGTGGCGGGTAGTTATGGGGTTGCTCTGATGCAAAAACGCGGCGCGGCGCAGGCGTGACGACTGCAGACGTAGAGGAAATTACGACAGTCTAGGAAATTTGAAGTGGTAACTTCCGGATGAGCATATGTAATCGCTATTAATCTGGAAATTGCATACAACGGGGGACGAAACGAGAGGACAAGTTTTGGGATGACACGAAGTAAAGACGTCCCGGACTAAAATTTTCCGAAACTTGTCAAAAAAACGACCAACAAGGAGGAGCTTATGATGAAGCTTAGAAAACAGATACTGCAATTGGCGGGAGGCGCGGCGACAGCTGCAATGCTCGCCGCCGGCGTCGCGCAGGCCGCCGATTTGCCGAAGACGATGATCTGGACGTCCTATGATTTCGGTAGCGCTGGGTTCGCCCAGGCATCTGCGGTCGCCAACGCGTTCCAGAAAAAATTCGGCACCCGCATCCGCATCGTGCCGTCGGGCACGGGCATCGGGCGTCTTCTCCCGGTAACCCAGCGCAAGGCGCATTACGGCTTCCTGGCGACGGAAACTTATTTCGCAGCAGAAGGCACATATGATTTTGCCGTGACGTCCTGGGGTCCGCAGGATCTTCGCATCATCCTGGCACCGCCGGTTGCGACCGGTTTGACGGTGCCGAAGGGTTCGAAGTTCGCAGATGGCGCCAACTTGAAAGGCGTCAAGCTCGGCTATGTTAAGGGCAACCCGTCCGTCAACGTGAAGACCGACGCGCTTCTCGCCTATGCTGGCCTGACCCGCGCCGACATTACACCGGTCTGGTTCGGTGGCTACGGCGTCATGAAGGGCGCGCGTCTTACCGGTAAGATCGATGGCTTCCTGATGTCGCCTTATTCCGGCATTACCCGTGAATTGGAAGCGTCGCCGGACGGAATCGACTGGGTGCAGTTCGACCCGGCCAATAAGGACGGCTGGAAACGCATTCAGCAAATCGCGCCGATGTACTCGCCGGTTAAAAGCGACGACGGTGCCGGCATGGTTAAAGGCAAGCCGGTCAATATTATCGAGTTCCGTTATCCGATGATGGTGACCTATGCCGACCGCAGTACGGAAGAGGTTTATCAGGTCGCCAAGGCGATGCATGAATCCTTTGAATTCTACAAGGACGTCAATGCGACAACGAAAAACTGGATCCTCTCGGTTGCGGGGCATCCGCCGGCCGACGTTGCCTGGCACCCGGGCGCCATCAAGTTCCTGAAAGAGAAAGGCGTTTGGAACGCGGCGGACGAAGCTTGGAACACCAAGCGCCTCGCGCGCCATGCCAAGGTGATCGAGGAATGGGACAACGCCACGGACGCGTTCAACAAGTGGCGTGTGGCGGAGAAAAAGAAGAAAAACAAGATCAAGGTCTCGGAAGCCTGGCCGAAATATTGGGCGGACCACCGCAAGAAGGTTGGTCTCGACTAAATTGAGCTCCGGCTTAATTCGAAACGGGCGGCGCGAGCCGCCCGTTTTTTTATGCTCTAAAGTAAGTCTTCATCACGTCGTCGATGATCCGTTCGAGATCCTGGACGGTGCGGCATGTCTTGGCGACATGGCAGAAGGTCCGGTAGCGGTGCATCTCGGAATCGCCCGTACCCCAGAACGGTTCGGGTTCCGGGTTAAGCCAGATCACCGATTTCGAACGGTCGTGGATTTGCCGCATGAGGTCCATGCGCGGATCGGTGTCGTTCGACCGGCCGTCGCCGAGGATGATGACCGTCGTATGGCGGTCCAAGGCGTCCATATGGAGATCTTCGAAATCTTCAAGGGCGCGGCCGTAATCGGTTGACCGGAAGCCGATCTTTTCCAGTACTTCCGGGATCGCCTCTTCAACGCTCTTGTTCTTCAGAATTTCGCTGACTTCAATCAGGTGGCTTGAGAACGCGAACGCCCGCAATGTCGCAATGACCTCGTGCAGCGAGTAGAGAAAGAGAAGCAGGAATCGTGCGGCGGCGGCGACGGATTGCGACACGTCGACGATCACCACGATCCGAGGCTTTTCGATCTTGGTCTGTTTCCACAATGTCTCGAACGGAATACCGTCATGCGCCATGTTCCGGCGCAAGGTTCGGCGGACATCGAGGACACCGCGTTTGGTGTGCTTGCGCCGCCGCGCGTAACGAGTCGCCAGCTTTTTCGCCATGCAGCGGACGATCCGGTGCATGCGGTCGAAGTCGCGACGTTCGATTGAAGAGAGATTGGTCTTGCCCAGAAACTCTTCGCGGAGTTCCTCCCCAGCGGCGCGCGCATAAAGCTCGAACTGCCGGTCGATATACTGCCGCACCTCCTCGAACAGATAAGCGCGGCCGTCCTCGAGCCGCTGCGCCATCGCTTCCGCGGCCTCGTCTTCTTCGGCGCGGTTGAGGTTGGCTATAAGGCGCTCGAGATCGCGCAATCCCATCCGGTCGAGAATGCGCCGCGTGAACAGACCCCGTTGGGTTGAAAATCGGATGTTGGCGACGCCGGCGTCGTTGGCAGCCTGTTCCATCGCTTGTGCCATTTCCACTTCGCTGCCGCCGAGCAGCATTTCCGCCAGGGGCTGTTCGTCGACTAGCTCGCTATCCGTTTCCGACATGCCGTCGTTGGCGTTGTCGTCTTCCCGTTCACGGAATTCGTCGCGGGTGAAGAACATGTCGAAGCATTCGTCGAACCGCTCGACCTCCTCTTCGGATTTGGCCAACGCAATGCACAGCGAGTCTTTCAGCAGCGTGCGGTCGCTGTAACCTACGCTATCGACGGTACAATGCGCGTCGATGGCTTCCGCCGGCGACACGCGGACATCCATTGACCGTAACGCGCGCAGGAAATTTCCAAGGGTCTGTTGCATCGAGCGTTCCGTCCGCTATCAGGCTTTCTTCGCCTTGCGGGTAAGCTCAGGAATACTGCGTTCGACAGCAGCGATATCCTGCTCGAACTTCAGTAGGACATTCAATGTATCACGCACCAAGTCTGAATTCAGTGAGTCCGCATGGAGGAGAAGCAGTACGCGCGCCCAGTCGATGGTTTCCGAAATGGAGGGAAGTTTCTTCAGGTCTTCTTCCCGCAGCAATTGCACGAAAGCGACAAGCTGTCGGCGCAAACGCTCTTCTATTTCCGGAACCCGCGAGGCGACGATCCGTTGTTCAAGCTTGGCGTCCGGTAGCGGAATAAAGAGATGCAGGCAGCGGCGTTTCAGAGCGTCGCCCATCTCGCGCATATTGTTCGACGTCAGGAAGACAAGCGGCGGAACCGTCGCTTTGATCGTGCCGATCTCCGGGATCGTAATTTGGAACTCGGACAGGATTTCGAGCAGAAACGCTTCGAATTCTTCGTCCGACTTGTCGACCTCGTCGATCAGCAGCACGGCGCCGTGCTTTTGTCGCAGTGCCTTCAGCAAGGGCCGGGGCTCGAGGAATTGTTCGGAGAAGAACAGGTCGCCGAAGCCGTGCAAGCGTTGCATGGCCTCATCCAGCCCCTTGGTGTCGGACAGGCTGTCGCCCATCTTGTCCTTAAGTATTTGGGTATAGAGCAGTTGTTTTCCGTATTTCCATTCGTAAAGCGCTTTGGACTCGTCGAGTCCTTCGTAGCACTGCATGCGGATCAGGGGCAGCCCGAGCCATTGCGCGGTCGATAGGGCAAGCTCCGTCTTTCCCACGCCAGCCGAGCCTTCGACCAGTATGGGTTTCGAAAGGTTCTCGGCGACGAATAGGGCGGTGGCAATGCGGCGCGACGCGATATAACCGTTTCCGCCAAGGCCTTCCGTGATGGAGTCGACGGAGGCGAGTTTCTTGTCGAGTGCGTCTTTCGAGACGATATCGTTCATGAGGTCTTGGTATCCATTGTTCGTTCGAGAAAGGCGTTTCCGCGATTGCGCGCCTGTATGGCGTATGCGCCGCGCGCAATGCCAAGCGATTTTTCCAGGTCCCGGCAGGCTGCGGCCAATTGGCTTGATGGCGCCAGCTCGGTTCCTGCTATGAGTGAGATGATCCTTTCATGAAGGCTACTGGCCCATTCGCGCGCTGAGGCCGCGATGGCGCCGACCTCGTCGGCATTCGCGACCGGGTCTATGTCTAGCAGTTCGGCGCCGTGATAGGCTAGGGCGGCAAGACCGGTGCTCGCCGCGGATAATTTACCCAGTTCGGCCAGGCATTCTTCATTTTCGGTGAGCGAGGAAAACTCACGGCATACTGCGTCCAGAATATGACGGATTGCACCTGCCTTCGATGCCGCGAATACCGCGTCTTCCGCGCGGCGCATTGGAATTGATATTGCAGCAAAAGCGTCGCCTTCGGGCCCCAAGAGGTTTGCAGCCGGAACGGCGACATTCTCCATTTTAATTCCGCAATGCGGTGATGGGCGCAGGTAGTCGATTTTGACGCCTTCGGTCAATTCCATTCCTGCGGTATCGCGCGGGACGATGAGAACAGAATATTGCTTACGAGGCCCCTCCCAGCGGGTGATCGCAAGGACGAGAAATATATCCGCCATCGGTCCATTGGTGAGGTATGCCTTTTCGCCATTCAATATGAAGTTGACGCCGTCCCGGCGCGCTTCAGTGGTCAAATGTTTTGGATGCGCGCCGGCGCCCGGCTCCGAGATTGCGAGGCAGGGGGTCGACAGACCTGACGCCAAATCGGGAAGGTAGGTTTTTCGCTGGTCCGTGGTCCCGTGACCGAGGATGTGCAGGCGGGATATCAACTGCCGCCCCATCCATGATGTTACCATACCGAGATTGCCACCGATTTCGGCCATCGCCTCCGAAGCCATGGCGAGGGCGCGTAAATCGCCGCCGGCACCGCCGAACGCCTCAGGTATTGCTATTTGCGCTAGTCCTGCTTCGCCTACCGCGCGCCAAAGGTCCTTCGGTACGACGGAATGGTCCCGCAGATTCGCCTTGGTCGCGATATGATCGCGGGCGAAATTTGCGGCGCGTTGTTTGAGAATTTGGCGAAGACCGGCACTCGCCCTAGGTAACGTATTCATGTGGCGGAGCATAAACCCGCGGCTTCCGCGGCGGAAGTGGTGCGACAAATTTAACCGTATGCCTGTATTCGGACCGGCAAAATTCCCGCGCAACGAAAATCGACGCCCAAGCGATACGCTGCAAGCGTCGATTATTTCGCAAAGAGACTAAATCAGGCGGCCGAAGAGTCGCCCGTTTGCCGGTACGCCATCGAACAATGCTGTTCGCAGTAAGGACGACCGGCCTCCGATTGTTGACCGCAGAAATGAAATTCTAATTCTCCAGGGTTACCGATAGGCCACTGGCATAACCGGTCGGTAACCGGATTCAACATTGCGATCGTCGGCTTTGAAGGCACGCTTCTCGTGGAAAGGCCCAGTCGATGCGCTTTTCCGATAACGGCGTTCCGGGTCACATGCCCAAGCGATTCCGCTATTTGCCGCGCCGACAAACCTTCGCCCCAAAGTTCCTTAAGTAACTCAACTCGC
>Ga0315338_1001180_pt1 | contig 36767 bp, 28 predicted proteins | sample ASW8metaG_FD_204518 | JGI IMG/M metagenome (GOLD analysis project Ga0315338, IMG submission 204518) | Ammonia-oxidizing marine archaeal communities from Monterey Bay, California, United States - ASW #8 | ecosystem: Environmental > Aquatic > Marine > Coastal | place: USA: California | collected... | reverse complement strand
ATGGGGACGGTACAAACGATCCGGTGTTCCATGTTATCCCACCTAACGCGAACGACGACTGGGCCAGCGACCCGGATGGGCAGGCGGCCTGGGAAGATGGGATCAATGAGGCGGGCGATCGTCATGGGGGCAATGTAAATGTACTGCACCACAATGGCACGGTTGGTACCGAATCGAGGGACGATCTGATCGACAACGATCCCGAGGCCAATCCGAGCGATTGGACCCCCTGGCGGGTCTCGGTGGAGACAGGCGGATGGGACTGCCCGAACGGGGACTGCGGTACACAGGACGATCCGTTCGACTCGGACTCCGATGGGGTTGCCGCCTCGAACGGGGATGATGCCAGCGGAGACAATTGTCCGGACGTGAGCAACCCGAGTCAGGCCGATACCGATAACGATGGTGTGGGCGATGCGTGCGATGACGACATCGATGGCGATGGGTTTGCCAACGACGTCGATAATTGTCCGACGATCAACAATCCCGATCAGGACGATGTGTGTGATAGCGATGACGCCGATTCCGGGGATAGTGGCTCCGATGGCGACTCCGATGGCGACTCCGATGGCGACTCCGATGGCGACTCTGGTGGCGACTCTGGTGGAGACTCTGGTGGAGACTCTGGTGGCGACTCCGGGGGAGACTCCGGCCCGGAGAGTTGTTCCCCCGGTGTGGAGGTGATTGTCAATGACCCCTCGCTCACCGGTGACTGGAGTACCGCAGAAGAAAGTACCATCTCCAACGAATACGATGCCTACCAGGGCGACATGTACTGGAACAACGCCGGCGATGGCAGTGCCACAGCCACCTTCACGCCACAAATTACCGAACCGGGCAGTTACACGATTTACCTCTGGTGGGAAAAACATTCCACACGATCTACCAATGTTCCGGTCACCATCCACCATAAAAATGGTTCGGAAAACATCACTTTAGACCAGAAAGCCCTGGATGGCCGCAACTGGCAACACAGCCTCGGCACGTTTGAACTCGATGAGAACAGCAGTGTGGTACTCACGAACACCGATACCGGATCGGGACAATTCTGGACCAATTATGTTGTCGCAGATGCCGTAAAATTCGAGTGTGCCGATGGAGGTGGTGACAGTGGCCCCGATCCGTGTGATCCCCCTGTCGATCCAGACGGTCGGGTCGACTTGGCCTTAGAATATCTAGCCAGCCAACAGCGGGAGGATGGCAGTTTCCATTTCAGTGACGCCGGTGGAGGTGCAGATGCCCCAGGTGCAGCCACTGGTCTGGCTCTTCTGGCATTTTTGGGTAACGGCAACACGCCCTACAGTGGCACCTACAAGCAGAACGTCTGCGATGCTGTCAAATTCCTGATCAGTAACCAGGTTCTTGTCAGTGAAGGAACGCCGGGCGGAAGTGGATCGTGTGTTCCCTGGGAAATTCCTCCAGGGAGGCTCTCAGCGGGTGGCGGTGAATTGTACAGTCACTTGATTGCCCATTGGGCACTCGCCGAAGCGGTCCTCTTGAGCCAGGAGGCGATCGATGGGGATTGTGCCGAGATGTGTGACCTGACAATGGAACAGATGCGTACCGCTGCCACCAGTGCAAACAATTATACAACATTGGCAATCGCTTGTGACGGGGGCTGGGCATATCTACCCTATTGGGGACACACCAATGGAATGCAGAGCCATTTTGGTGATACATCACATCACCATTTTGCAATGGCGGCGGTCGTGGCATCCGAGAAGGCGGGAATCACAAATAATTCACTTGATGCCATGCTGGCGGAAAACCAGGATCATCTCGTTCGTGTGGGGCATAATGCGATCATAGATCCAACAATCGGATATTCCAGCCCAACAGGTTACGGTTACCGAAGTTCTGGTGGCGGTTTTACACCGAGGCTGACTGCGTGTGGCATGCTCTCGTGTACTTATGTTTATACAGTCTCTCGCGAACCTGCACACGGCGGCGTCCCTGCCTCGCATCTAGCAATCAAAAGCTTCTTTGACAACAACTCGCCCAACCTTCAGGGCGACCTCTATTATAACAAACCGGCCACACTGCTCGCCTACCAGATCGGAGGAGAGGTTTGGAACAACTGGATAGGGATCCTCAAGCCTCACCTCCATGGAACGCAAAATGCAGATGGTAGTTGGTTTTTTGCAAATGATGACTCACCAAATTCCAATGCGGATGGTGGAAGTATCTACTGTACGGCAATGGCTGTTCTCTGCCTGGAACCAGGCTATGCCGGCTTGAAGCTCCTTGACTGAGCCCTACGGTTGGTTCGCTTGTGGCGACCAAATCGTGAGGGTAGAATCGGCTGCCGGTTCTTGGCCTTGAACTCTTAAACAAACGGCAGCAAATGCTCGCACCAGGTAACACCCGTCTGTACCGATGTTTGAGCATCTCGTTATTGGTTGCCGTTGCCGGTTGTGGAAATGATACCGAATCGCTTAATGCCCGTGCCGGGCGTCCTTCTCCCGAGCAGGTGAACCGAATCCTTAAAGAGCGGTATGCGGCCAGCGAGAACTTTGGGGAGCAGGTCGAGAAGGTGGGTGGGAGAATCCGGATTACGCTCGATTTTTCCTATACACAACTTTCCGATGATGCCCTTGCGAAGGTGGAATTACCCGAGTACCTCACCGAACTTGATCTGACTGCAACTGCGATTACCGATGCGGGAGTCGCCCATCTACTCGAAGCAGACAATCTGGAGAAAATCGATCTTTCACGGACATTTATTACGGCTGCATGTCTCGAAACACTTCGGAAACTACCCCGCTTACAATCGGCCAATCTGAACGGGACAGACATTTCACCAGAAGAGCAGTTGGAGATGGTCCGCTTCTTGCGTTCGCGGCCACCTTCTGCGACATCTCACAATCCGTAGACCTAGGACGACTTCTCCCTGATACGACAACACCTCGGGTACTCGTTTAGGGAGTCGTTTTTTTCCTGCGAGAAATGGTGGCGATCAATTCGACAATGGCATTATGTAAAACAGTTCCCTCAGCTGATAACGGTAACGCAACTTTTAGATCGACCAAGGCCTCATTACTTTTTCCCTCGTCGGCCAACAAGCGCCCTCGCGAAAAACGCAGCGTTGGATTAGCAGGCTTAATGCGTATCGCCTGATCGTAATCGGCTATCGCATCTTTTTTTCGGCCCAGCATCTGATAGACCCCAGCGCGTCGTTCGTAGGGGAGCGGATTGTCCGGATTCAACTCAATCGCATCCTCAATCTGTCGCATACCATCGCTCATCCGGTCGGTTACAAAAAGTATTTCAGCCAAACTCGTCGCAGTCATCGACTTGCGATCTGTATCGACATTGGGGTCCAATAAATGCGAGCGGTATGCCTTTTCAAGCAATGCATACATGGTCGGTTCCTCAGAGGTGCCGCGAGGAACGGGTTGGTCCGGATTACGGATCCAATGGTTGGTAAATTCCATCCATCCCATTGGACTCTTCATTTTTTGCATATGACATCCAACACAGTCGGAGTCGGTCGTGACGACCGCAGTAGTGTGCATTTTTTTGATGCCCTCATGGCACCGCAGACAGGACTGATTGGAACGATGGACCGAATGATCCGCATTGGTATGAGGGTCATGACAATCCTGGCAGGAAATGGTGGTCTCTGCTGGAGATTGTCGAAAACAGTCACTAAGCATCAAACCTGCACCTGCATGCCGTGCGACCTCGGAATCGATATTGAGGACATCCCGCGGGCTCAGATCGGCTGGCTTCCGGTGGCACTGAGTACAAAAAAGGACCTGCTCGTATGCCGATAAACGGCCAGAATTGTAAATTTTTAGATCACTTTCATTTTCTTCGACCGCAGCGATATGGGCACTGCCCGGACCATGGCACCGTTCGCAACTGACACCAAAGGTCGAGGCCTGTGGGTCAAGACGGTCGTCTCGCCAAGCAACAACCGAAGCATGACAACTAAGACAATATGCGCTGTGCGCCACCGAGCCCAATTCTCCCAATGTACCCTCATGAATTGTATGACTTGGGGTGACAAACCAGGAATTTTTCAACCTAGAATAGCTAAGGCACAGTTCACGTAATCGTCGTCCTTCTTCTGCTGTGAGCATCGTCAGGTTACGTGCACCAAACACGACATCGGCTCGGGCACGCAGTGGTGCCGCATTGCCTTGGTCGACTGTGAGAAAAACCCCTTCTTCCGTTTTTTCGTAACGGCCAGGAAATGGAGGATCTCCTGGCAACTGTTTAAACGGCAACGCCAGCTTTTCATCAGAGAATATTGTATCTCGATTCGCGGGGCCAACCATTGCCCCCGTCTGGGCCATGTGATGGGTCGCTTGTTGATTATATTGTTTAGGATGGCAGTGCGCGCACTTATCCGAGCCGACCACCGAGGCCTTGTAGTCAAGTGGAATCCCCTCGGAGCCAAAGCCAGCCAGATAGGTTTCATCCTTGGGTGGGGCGGTCTCTACGGCCTGCTGCCGATGACACCCACATGTCAGCAGTAAGACTGCCAATATAATCCAGCGCAGCTGCCCAGCCGGCCAATAGAGAGTCTTCAGAGACCTATGAACATTGGCACTCTGTGAGGCGCAGCACAAATCGACATCCGACATTATTGGAGGCCCCGGATTATTGGTCTCGTTTAAACGGGAAACGTCAAAAATTAAGATATCCTGCGAGGAAGATGTTGTCAAAAATGAAGTATGAAGCCCACACAGGACACCGACTAGAAATGCTCCGGAAATGGGCAACGGGCCCAAGCCGATATCGCTGCAAAAACAACCGGCACTCTAATACATTTAGCGGTCCGATTGTTTTTTAACTGCCATTTCTGCCCGTCGTAAATTGTCACGAGCTGCTGGATAATCCGGTGCGAGTTCGAGCGCGCGACGGAACTGTGCAATCGCTGCCTCCAAGTGCCCCTGCATCGTTAATACCTCGCCCAAGTCGTTGTGAACCGACACGTTCGTTGGATCGGCCTGCAGCGCACTTTCATAACGTTCAATGGCCTCTTTCAGTTGCCCCAAATGTCGCAGCAGATTGCCCCACTGACGGTAGGCTTGAGAAAATTTAGGGTCCGCTGCAACGGCCCGTCGATAATGGTCCTTTGCTTCCTCAAACTGCTGCCGTCGAGTCAGGAGCATCGCCAGATTGTAGTGGGCAATCGCAAAGTCGGGATCCAACTCCAAGGCTTTCTCATAGAGGGTAAATGCATCACCAGGACGATTCTGGCGGATTCGCAGATTGGCCAGATTACCATAGGCAGAGGAAAAATTCGGATCGATCGCGATTGCCCTCTCAAGATGGACCTCCGCCTCGTTCAGTCGACCCTGATCAAGAAGAATCGACCCCAAATTGGTTCGAAAATCAACACGATCGGAAATTTGCAGTCCAGCGTGAAGCTGTACCTCTGCATCCTCGACCGCTCCAGCCTGCTTCAGCCCATCCGCGATTTTCATATGATTGGCCAACTCGAGCGATTTAAGGTTCTCTTCCATAGCAGCATTCCGGAACAACTTTCCAGACACAGCTGCCGATTCCATAAAACGCTCTTCTCGGGGCCGCGAGGCGTGCCTGCAATCAGCAAATAATTGATCGAGCGGTACGGGGCCCTTATAGATCATCGACAGGCGGCCCTGCCCATCAATGAGGAAACTCGTGGGCGCGGGAAGCACCGTATCATTAACCACCAGAAGGTTGTGTATGGATTGAAAGAGGCCCGCCAGTCCCTCGGTCGCCTTCCCATGTGTAAAGGGAAAATGGATCTTCTCAAGGAATGTCTCGGCAGCCTTCGGATCGGTCTTCTCCTCGCCAAGTGAATCCATGCACAGTGCGACCACATCAAGATTGTGCTCTGCAAACTCGTCTTTCCGTTTGGTTATTTCGGCGAGTTCCTCCCGACAAGGGGCACACCAAGTGGCCCAGAGATTAATGAGTACCGGTCGACCCTTGCCAATGGATAGTTTTTGCATGCTTCCATCAGTGGCTTGATACTCGGCCGCTGGCATCGGCAGGAGCGATACCAGTGGAACTCTCGCGCTGCCGGATGCCGGGGGGACCGTGAGCAGCTCGGGCTTCAGCTTCAGCACCCCCTCTCGCCTCGCGAGTTTCTCCGCCTTGCCGGTCCCTTGCACAAGAACATAGCGACCATCCACTTCCAGATCAGAAAATGTCTCTGTCCCGCCACCGGGCCAATGAATTTTGATCGTTTGTGGTTGCTCCTTAGGTCCGAGTCCGAAATGGAGCCACTTGCTGGACTGGCTCAAAAATCCTTCCCCTGCCCTCACCGTCTTGATCTGTCTCGGTTGGTCTTCCGATTCAGCTCCATGCTCTGGCATCACTTCCACGCGTGCCCCTACCGCATCACGATTCGTATCCCGGCCATTTCCAACAGGCTGTATCATAAGCGAATGCGATTCGGCTGGCATATCGTTGCGCAAAAAGCGGAGCCGTGGCGCATTTCGATTGGAAAGCCAGACGTCCAGATCTCCATCCTGATCCCAGTCGACCGTGACCAGACCCCGGCCATCATCGGGAAAATCCAAACCCATCGCCGCAGAGACATTGGCAAAGGCAACGGCACGATCACCCAGATTCAGATAACAGCAATTTCGTTCTTGCCCGCTAAATGACCGGCCCTGTAAAAGCATCGTACGATGGGTATTCAAAGCCTGTTCAAAGCCCTCGTCTTCTACTCCCTCTTGGCTGACTTTTGAACGCGACACGACCTGCCGCCAATAGAAACTTCACAAATCCCGTTTATCTTCCCCCGTAATGAATCCATTGGTCACGAGCAGATCCTCCCACCCATCGTTATTGATGTCGACAAACGGACTACTCCAGGCCCACCTCCCCATCGTGACATCCGCCTGCTCGCTCGCATCCTCAAAGGTTCCGTCACCTTGATTTTTCATGAGTGTATTACCACGAGCAAATCGCTTAAGCGTAGTGCGAACCTCTTCAGATGCATCTGACTTGAATGCCGCCTGCGTAGTAATGCGATTGCCGGCCGAGGAGAACATGTTGCCGACATACAGATCCATCCAACCATCTCGGTCATGATCACCCCAGGCAACAGACATCCCGTTGGCATGATCCCCTGCCCCCACAGCCTCTGCAATATCGGTAAATTGACGTGATGTTGATCCCGGAGTTTCTGGAGAGGCGGCCGGATCATTTCGATACAGACTATTAGGTCCGTAATCGTTTGCTACGTAGAGGTCCATATCCCCGTCCTGGTCATAATCCTCCCAAGAAGCGGCTAAGCTAAGACGATGGTTGCCTAGCCCCAAGCCCGCCTCGTCGGTGACGTTTCGAAATTGCCAGTCTCCTTGATTATGAAACAGGGAGTTTGGGCCACCTGAAGTGGCATCATGATAGAGTGATCCGCGATAACTTATTCCTGGAATGGTTGAGTCTTCACGACTCGTAAGGCCGCCATTTTGGCCATATACGCAGACAAAAAGATCCAAGCGCCCGTCGAGATCGAAATCGGACGCAGTCAGCGATCTTGTATCATCTGCCGTCGGCAGAAAACTGCGTTCTTCGAAATGGTCTCCCTCATTGGAGGCAATAATGATACCGCCAGCAACGACAACTGCCAGATCCTGATCCCCATCGTTATCGAGATCTATCAACAAGGCTGCGGGCGAAGTGTGTAGCCAGTCGACACCCCATTCGCGTGCAAGATTTTTTGCAGTTCCATCCGGTTGCTGAACAAAAAGCAAGTTTGGCAACCCCGTCTCCTGGCAAACGTAAAGATCTTCGAGGCCATCTCCATTCACATCGCCCACCGCCATCCCGGGCGTACTTAGGAGTACACAATATCGCCAATCCTGAATCCGTTCCAATTGAGAAATATAGCCCTGTAAAATCTGAGGTTCATAACAGGGATTGCCACCCAACACCGACACGGTGCAATCGGCCAGCAACTCCCCAGCGGAATGACTGACGTTGGTCTGCTCAAAATCCTTTACCTGCAGTCCCGTGAGTCTGGGCTGCTGCGTGTCACTTTCGAGCAACCAGTCTGCAACCCACGTTGCGTGCTGTTCAATTCGCCCACTCTCGGTGCGCGCAGTCAAGGCGATTTCCTGAGTTGTGGTGGCCCGCTGGCCGTCAAGATGAACTCCGACGACCTTGACCTCAAACCGCAACTTCTCTGCGTCATGAAAAGGAGCTGCCCAACGGTTTACTGCGGCAACAAACTCCTCAACTCCCTGAACTTGTGCTTCCAAAGATTTATCTTCTGGTTCATTGCGGCCCTGCTCAGCATTTTCAGGCCTCTCGATACGAATTTTGGGATCTTGATAGACGACTTCCAAATTTTCTGGCAGGACGGAATCTCCTTCAAAATCCTTTGCGACGCATTGCTGACATTCAGCAGCGATCCTTTCGGGAGATTTCGACAAGAGTTTGATCAAATCGGACAAGCGATGTTTGACAACATCGGCAAATACTTCTGTTTGCCAGCCATCCCTGGATGGGTCATCAAGCTCGCTATTAGACGCAGTCTCTTCAGATTGGCCAGGAGCGGATACGGCCTGCGGATCGATCCCACTCACAACTTCTTGAGCATTCTTGCCGGTCGGTCCAGACGACGCTGCCCAGAAAGAAACATACGTGGCCGATCCGGCAAGGAGAACTAGAAAGAACAGGCCGAGACAAACACTCGGACGCACGATGTAACCACCGCGGTGCGGATAGAGCGGTGCCGATCCCTTAGCACGTCGTACAGTATGCCTGTTGCCCGTTAGAAACGATTCCACAACCATCTTTCTCTGCTGGGTGTCATGATGGATGGCCTTGTAGAAAATGCGCCGCACACCCGACACAATCGACTTCACTTTGATTAGCGACCCTTTTCCGCCCCCACTAAATATATCGCCAAAGTTTATCGCAGCGCCATAAAATCGGCAGCTGCAAGCGGGTCCTCACGACATGGTATTTTATCGCATTGGAGGCCTTCTTTATTTTAATGCACTTAACCTTTTGTCACAATCTTTGTGGAGACCGTCCATTTCCACTAGCGGGTTAGATTTTACCGAACGACTCGCATCAGAAAAAACGGGCGGCCAAACCGAGGACGATAAGATTTTGTACGGGCTGATCTTATTTATTGGGGAGTTGCAGACGCGGGCTCAGGCTCCGATCTGGACTTTTCTTGAGCTTGAAAAGAGAGCTGAAATGGTTTTCCCGACTCGTAAAGGGCCAACCGCTCTGCATACAGTGGCTTCTCTGAAGCCGGCGCCAACGTGATCGCCTCATTTTGCCACCGAACTGCCTGACTAAAATCACCCTCTGTAGCGTAGGCGGCTGCCAGCGTATCAAGAACACCAGGATTTTTATATTGACTCATCTTAGCCGCCTGTCTAGCCAAACGGAGTGCCCTCGCACCATCACGACTTTTTGCCTCCGGATGTGTCGCTAAGAGCCAGGCAAGATTGTTCATGTTTTCGAGATTATTTTCTTTGAGCTCAAAGGCTTTTTCTCGATGCCTCAGTGCACGATCCACTTGGGCACGCCGCAGAAAAAGGTCACCGACCTGGACGTGCGCAGCCAGGTCGTCCGGTCGTTGATCGAGAACCGCTAGCAAGTGGGCCAGCGCAGCCTCATCGCTCCCGTCCGCGACAAGCTGCTTTACTACTTTTCTTCGCATCGCTAGATCATCGGGGCTGGTTGCCAAAACAGCCTGGTATTGGGCAGCAGCTTCTGCAGTGAGTCCGAGCAAACTGAGCGCTTTGCCCAGATTCAGCGCGGCATTAGCATTCTCGGGATCGAGCGTTAAGGCTTTTCGGTGCTGCACGGCCGCCTCCCGAAAACGACCTAATTGCTGAAGTACACCTCCCAAGTTGTTGTACGCGTAACCGTGATCCGGATTTTGTTTTAATGCAATCTGAAATTCGTGTATTGCTTCCTGAAATTTACCCTGTTTTGCCAATGCCGCCCCCAGGCTGTTGTGGGCGTTGGAATAATCCGGCTTCATCGCCACTGCTTTTCTTAACTTCAGGATTGCCTCAGCATCACGACCCAATGTTTGCAAAGCAGTCCCATACGCAGCATAGACGTCGGGGTTATCTTCATCGAGCGTGACCAACTGCTCAAACACAGGAATCGCTTCTTCAGCTCGACCATGTTTGCTGAGGAGTTTGGCAACATTGAGCAACGCAACACGATCGGTCGGTGACATCTTGACAACCTGTTGGAATTTTTCGATCGCGGCATCAATCTGGCCCTGGTTCTCCAAAATAATACCCTGGTTGTAGAACCACGGCATATCATTCTTCAAAGGTTTCTTCCGCCGCTCGGAAATCAAACGATCGAACTTTGTCCGATCAGCCTGGGCCTGAGAATCAAACACCCTCTCCTGCTCTAATAGGTCCCACATCTGCCATGCAATCTCTTCATGGCCCTCTCGTGTTGGGTGGACATAATCTTCGATTAAGTTATATCCCACCAGACCGTGTTTGCTCTGCCGCTCGAAAATATCGTCCATATCAACAAACAGTGTACCCTGTTCACGCGCAACCTCACGAATTGCCTGATTGATTCCTTCCACACGGCGGATGGGCGAGGCATCCGCATCACACGCTTTCTCATAAGCTTGGCGGGCCTCGTCCCAGCGGCCAAGGCCTTCATAGCACCGGGCAAGGTCAAATTGTGTCTCGGCGTGCTCTGGTGCCATTTTAATAGCCTGGTGAAAACGAAGGAGCGCCTGTTGGTAATCACCTTTTTCAAGCAGTCTCCTACCCGTAGCTAGCACTTGGATCCAGCGACTGCGGTCCTCACCGCCATCGGTAGAAGCTTCCGGACGCCATCCTTGCAAATTGGCCGGGATCGTGGCCAACAGCACGCGCACTCCCGCTGCCTGGGCTATCGTGACAAGACGTGTAAGACGGAGACGGAACAGAGCAACAACTTCTTTTTTTTCCTCGGGTGTATAGATTTGTGTTTGATCGCGTCGCACTTCCCTCTCCATCGTGATGCCATCGACAGACGCTTTGCCCCGGATCCAATCTATTAAAGATCGGCCTGCGGAATAAAGTCGCCAGTGGGCGAGCAGATACTCGAGGCCCTGGCGGGCAGTACTACGGGTTTTGAACGATTCAAAAAATGCCGGCTCGATAAATTCGTTGTGCCCACTGTAAATCACAAAAAGATCAGGGTCGTATTCCAAGAGTTCATCCGCAACGATATTCAGCCGGTGCATCGCATAGGAAATCCCACTGGCGTTCACCGCCTCCACCTCAAGATTCGGGTGTTCGAGAGCAATCAACTCGCCCAGGATTTCTGTAAAGGCAACCTCAGCGCCCCAGGGGTAACCGTAAGAACTTGAGCCACCTAGAGAGAAGATACGATATCCATTCGCGGGCTTCTCTGCCCGAAAGGACTGGTCCGTGAAAGTGCGGTGCAAGGAAACGTATCGCGTTTTGTAGCGGTCATCCTTCCGCTCAAACACTTTGACCAGAGAGGAGAAGCCCCGGAAGGGGTCCTCTTTTTCGATCTGCGTTTCAGCACCCGAAATCCACAGTACGAGTTCGAGTACTCCAAAAAAGACCACACAGATAATCAGCACAAAGGAGATTTTTTTCCACATTGCAGTGCGCTGGACTCTTGCTGAGGATTCGGCAGTACGCTCTTGGCTGGACATGGGTGTTTTTAACGAGCAGGGCCAGGGGACTGACCCAGCGACAGCAGGACACGGTGGATAAATGTTTGCCTAAGAACACATCAACACTATGGAGACCGCAACTGCATCGCATCGGTCACTTCATTTGTAATATTACGCGAAGATATCACACTGAGTACTGCAGGATCAGCAATTATAACGATATCCACGTCGCGTTCTTTCATGATTACATCGACGACCGATTTTACTTCTTTGCGGAACTCTGTGATCAAATCCGATTGATATTTCTGCAAAGAGGCGCGACTTTTTCCAATTTCCTGATTCATTTTTATCGCCGCATCCTGTTGCATTGCAGCAAGCAACTTATTTTGTTCCTCTGATGGACTCTCACCAAACTCTTTTTTCTTAGCTTCGATTGATTCCTCTAAATTCACCAGGAGACTTTGGCGCCTTACCTCCAGAGCTGATTGTTCTTTTCGCATTTCCTGGGCGTCCGTAAGATCGCGGCCCAGGTCTTGATAGACCTGATTCAGGTCCACAACGACGATAACCGGGTCACCCGATTTTCCATCCCCATAAAAGACAAAAAACACTGCCACTATAAAAACAATGCCCATTAGGATTTCAATAGCGCTCAATCCGCGTTTCATAATCGATTTCCTTTACTCATTAAATTTGGGGGCCATTGTCCCGGCCCATACCAATATATTTTAATCGTAGCCCGTGTCGCCTACCACACACAACAAACAGCAACGCAGTGCCTTATTTTTCCGTACCCCAAGCTGTTCGATGGCCCAAAATAACGATCATAACGGCAGGATCAGAGATTGGTAGAGCTTGCCAAAATCAAGCCAACTCGCCCCCAACCGGTGCTCTCTTCCTGCAATCAATACAGCTGTTATCATCGGTCCAGGGTATTCTGGGGAGATGGATGGAACACGGGGCAGAGAGCGGGCCGACGGGTCATCCTTATTCACGCAAATAAACACTTCGAGTCGATCTCGTTTTCAGCAACTGGTTTATTTCCTCGTTACGAAGATTGCCGCTCTCGTCGATCAACACCGATTCATTCGAAAAAAGATTCGGTGGGTCACTACCCTGCCACAATTCGATCGCGCTTTGTCGCCCGACTGAGAGTTCTTCTGGCGGAGCGAGAAAATCAAAGGAAAAGTTCTCGAACCCTGGCAAACTCCGGAGAGACCGCTGCGCAATATAGCGAACCGCATCGTAAGGATCCTCCAGTAATTGTGCCAGATAGGGTGGTAGCCAACTGCTGCCTGATATCTCCTGAGCAGGCTGCCAACCCATGTGCCAGGCTGCCAGTGCTCGTTGCCCCGCATCGCCCGTGAGCAAGGTCAACAGGACCGCCGAGATTTGTCGCTGTTGCTCGTTGAGTTTGGGGGGCCGGATCCCGTACCACTGGTTCAAATAGTCCGCACTCCAGGCGAGCGTCTTGTCCAAGTGGCAAAGGTTGCAGGCGTTGGTTCGCCCCGTGGTGATGTCGTCGTTTGTATCGGGACTAAATATCTGATGGCTGCGAATTGCCTTCAGCAATCCATACGATGTGTGCGGCATGTGGCAGTTGTAGCAAAGGCTCCCTGAGGAATCGGCCATGTGATGGGTGTGTGCTGTGAGTTTCGCTTCCGACTCAAACTCTTGATGGCACTGCAGACAGGCACCATTGCCTGCAGTATCAACGCGGAGTTGATCGTTTGCCCAGTCACCAAGTGAGCGCGGATCGGCTTCCTCTTGATGCATCGAGTGGCAAGAGATACACCTCAACGCACCGTTCTGGTAACACGGTGAATCGATCAACCCGTTAAATTCCCGTCCCGACACCCGAACCATGCCATCCGGCCAAAACTGAGACTCTGATTTTTGAATGGAGTCCTTGCTGCGAGTCTCCCATAAATTGTCCCCTGGTCGATACCGGTCACCACCGCTGCTGAACTCAGCCAGATTATCGCCGAGGGTGCTATGACATTGGCCACATATCTGAGAGCTACGAACGTGAGTCAATCCTGTCGGATTGACAATGTCGTCCTCCAAAAGTTCGTTTCCAGAAGCATCTGATTTCAGACCATTTTGAAAGCGAACATGATTTTCACCGGGACCGTGGCAGGCTTCGCAGGCGATTCCAAACTCAGCGGCCTGAGTCTGCATCCCCTGGTGGCTAACGGCTGGCACCCCATGCGTGGTATGGCAGCCGATGCAGGTATGATTCCAACGACCTTTATGCAAGGTATTGGCCTGCGCACCGGGCGGCTTCAGAAAGATCGCCCGCCGCGGAATCCAGCGATCGGCCTCCCGCAGGTAGATAAAGGGTAACATCGCCAGCTGCCGCTGCCAGCCAGTCGACATCCAATAGGCCTGCTGGTGGTGGGACCCGGTCGTCATCACGATCGGTTGTTCAAACTCTTTGTTCCCCACGGGGAATAGGTGTGCCCAGAATTCATCACCGCGCCGATCGAAGGTCGCAGTGAGCTGATCGGCCTTCGCTTGTGTCCCGTCAAAGCGACCAATCACAGTCTCTGGCGAGGCAACTTGGGTCATTGTACGGTGGTAGGAGGCATGCCAGCTTTCATGTTGTGACTCATGACATTCCAAGCAAGCCTCAGAGGAAACATAGCCATCGCTGGAGACCTCAAGCGGTCGTGCTCTCGGGGGAGGCTCTGTGGGTACGGACGGTTCACGAACCGCCAATCGCTGCACGACAATCACGACCGCAACCACAAGTAGCAAACTACAGAGGCCTGCCCACCAGCGTGCTCGCCCAGCAGGATTCCGCTGCGACAATTTCTTCTGCGTATCGTCACTCATGAACATTTCACCCCAGGGAAACACTTGCTAACGTCATTTTAGACGAACTACCTGTAGCTGTCACACCAAACATTGGCCAGAGCAGAAACACTTAAATCCCTAAACACCTTATTTCCCTGATAACTGGCCGCAAAAATGCAACATAAAACAGCCGATGAGCGCGTCGGATCATGCCCGCTCCCACGATCAGGACCGGAGATCGGATTGGGCATCGAGTACCTTGCGATCGACCGCCTGAAACATACGACTCCAATTTGATCGTCGTTGTCTCAGGATGGTACTACTTTCAAGTAGGCATTTTTTGCTTCTCGCGAATGCCCTACAACGATCCGCCCATGGCCCCTGGGGTGGCATTCCAAAACTCCTGCTACGTCAATCGTCTCTCCCCGGAACACCTGACCGCTATAGGTTGCTGTAAAGCAGAGAACCTCATCGATGGTTGGGTGGTCGATGGTCCAGCGGGCCGGATAGTGAAAACCGAAGCGGTCTTCGGTAACCTGCGCCCGCAGTTGGACCATTTCCTTTTTACGCCAATGGCTCGAGTCTGTCTTGTCCGGTGGTACAATTAAGTCGATATCAATCTTGATCCCTTCTACGATGGCCTTGTTGTGTTTCCGCCGCTCATGCCAACAGTACTCGGCAAACGTGAGTTCGCCACCACGGCGCTCAAATGCCTGCCGCCAGTCGGTAGTCGTTAAAGGCTTAAACATCCCCGACCTGCCTGCCAATAACTGGCGGGCACGCTGAAAATCATCGTTGTGGTAGCAGACTAGGTCGATATCCGAATCCTTACCTTCCGCTCCCAGAAGCAGGGAACCGCTGATGCCCAGGTTTTTTATTTGGATACCACCATCGATGAGTTGCATCACAGCCTTACGTGCAGCCCTCTGAAAACGATTCGATCCCTCGGCATGCATCAAATCCAGCAGCCCCTCCCGAGCCGACCAATGGCGACATATGGACTCTTCGGGTACACCGTGCAGCGAGGTATCACGACGCTCTGACCGATAGTGATATTGTGGATAGGAGCGACTCAACAACGCATCTGCCTCTGATGTCGACAGCTTCAAATAACGCAGCGGGGAAACATCCGTTGATTCAGCTTCTCGGATTTGCTGGTAGCGCAAAAAGCTGAGAATGCGACTTTCCTCCTGACCGAAATCAACGACGGCAAAAAAAAGGCCCTCTGCCGTACTCACGTAATCGCGCGGCAAAATGTTCACTGGAAATATTCCTAACCTGTCAGTTGGTAACGAGAAACCTATTAGCAACCAGAGAAAATTGGTTTGTCTTGAATGGTGACATTTGTAGCAATCATGTTAGTATTTTACCATGTGATTGTAACACCGGATCGTTCATGCAAATGAATCGTCTTCGGTTTAGATTTTTGGTTCGCGGCCTATCACTTGCATGGGTACTGCTTTACGCAGCCCTCTTAGGCGGATGCTCTCCTTCCTCGGAAAAGAATCGTAAAGCACCACGAGAAGGTGCCGCGATAGAAACAGCTGGCCATCAAAATGAAGTCCCTGCTCAAACATATCGCAGAGCACGAAGGCAAAGACAACCTTTATTTAGGTGATGGTGCGGCGGAGCAACTCCGTAGCGAAATCGCTTCTTCCCCGGAAGACCGCTCCGATAAAATACAAAAGTTAAAAGTCCGACTGGACGAGGCGGTTATTCGCTTAGGGAATGCCGAAGAGGCCATCCAGTTGTTGGAGCATGAAGCGCTGCCAATTGCTATTTGATCTGGTGGAAGCCGAAAGCACGTTAGGCAATGGCTTGCTGTCAAGCTGACCGGAACGCAATCGAACCGTGCGGCCATCGGGGCTCGGATCGACGTTGTCATCGATGAAAACGGACCGCAGCGTTCTATCTACAAACACGTCAACAGCGATGGCAGCTTTGGGGCAAATCCGTCGCGACAGGCGATCGTCCCAAGTCTGCCTAATTTATACATTTTCCACCAATTATCTCAGCCGTATCATCGTTGCAAAAACCGGTATGCCTATCCGGGGCATGCGAAAAATTCGCATGTTTTTCTTTGACAATATCTCAAAGACACTGTAATACATTGGATAGGAATCTCCGTTTCTTCTGGGGGCGAAACGGGGAGGAACAGACTGCTAGGCTAATGTTTCAACGATTTTTGGTCTTGGCTGCGCATCGCGCAGACCGCGCCCATCGCAACCGGGTAGTTTTGCCGTGGCGAGCTACCTCGACTCTCAGCCTCACTGGCTGGAGCTTCCTGCTGGCGATGTCGCTTAGCATCGCCGGCTGTGATGTGGGCCCGCAGCAAATCGCAGGGCCTCTCCGCTCCGATGCAAAAACCTATCTTGCCGGTTTGGGTCGTGGTACTTTATCGCGTGACCGCGAGAAAAAGACGCTGGCCAACCGTGCATCGGTTCACCGGGAAAATCATTCTCTTCGCCATGGCAATTCTACTGTGGAGTTGAGCCGTCTTAAGACCACGCCACCGTTTTCAGCTTCGCCCAAACCATTCTTTTACGAGGGCCATCAAGCAATGAAGGCCCTGCTCAAACAGATTGCAGAGCACGAAGGCAAAGACAACCTTTATTTAGGTGATGGTGTGGCGGAGCAACTCCGTAGCGAAATCGCTTCTTCCCCGGGAGACAACTCCGATGAAATACAAAAGTTAAAAGTCCGACTGGCCGAGGCGGTTATTCGCTTAGGCAATGCCGAAGAGGCCCTCCAGTTATTGGAGGAAGTGCATGAAAACATGCAACAATATTCATCTTCCATGCCCGACTTATTTCGTAATTATGTCCACTTTAAGCTTGGATTGGCATCGCTCCGGCTCGGTGAAATCCAGAACTGCTGCGCGAAGAATACGCCCGATAGTTGTATCTACCCCATACAAGGCCGGGGCCTGCACACGCGTGAAGAGGGATCCCGCAAGGCCATCCATTACTTTACGGAAGTTTTAGAACATCCAGGTAGTGACGATTCACTTCGCAAAACGGCAATGTGGCTACTGAACATTGCATACATGACCTTGGGAGAACATCCAGATGGCGTACCGGCAGCGCATCTGATCACGCTCTTTCCGGACGAATCAGAGGTCGATTTTCCAGCTTTTGAAAATGTAGCAACCGCACTTGGCCTCGATACCGTTGATTTGTCGGGCGGGGCCATCGTTGACGATTTCGACAATGACGGGGACCTCGATATCGTCAGTTCGACTTTCGATATAAAAGGCAACATGCACATGTTCCGCAACAACGCGGATGGCACATTTACCGAATGTACGAAAGCGGCTGGCCTTGAAGGACTTTTGGGTGGACTCAACATGGTTCAAGCTGATTTTAATAATGACGGTTTTGTAGACATCCTTGTTCTCCGCGGGGGATGGTTTGGGGAAAAGGGAACACATCCCAACTCGCTTTTAAAAAACCTGGGTGACGGCACCTTTATTGACATTACTTTTGAATCGGGGTTAGGAGAATCCCATTCCCCAACCCAAACCGCATCTTGGGCTGATTTTGATAATGATGGTGACTTGGATCTCTACATCGGCAACGAACAAACAGACCCCACCCGACGTTTTCCCTGTCAGCTTTTCAGAAACAACGGGGATGAGACCTTTACCGACATCGCAGCAGAAGCCGGCGTTGAGAATTTTGGCTTTACAAAAGGTGTCATCTGGGGAGACTATGACAATGACCGGTTTCCTGATCTGTACGTTTCGAATGCGGGTCACCTAAATCGTCTTTATCACAATAATGGAGATGGCACCTTTTCAGATGTCGCATCGGAAGCGGGTGTCACACAACCAATAGACAGTTTTCCAGCTTGGTTTTGGGATTATAACAACGACGGCCATCTCGACATTTATGCCTCCAGCTATCGCTGGGAATCAGGCGTCGTCTCTCAAGTCGTCTCGAGCTACCAGGGACAACCATTTTCAATGAACCCGCCTCGCCTGTTTCAGGGCAATGGAGAGGGTCAGTTTACTGATGTTGCGGCTGATACTGGAGTTCATAAACTTTCTTTACCGATGGGATCAAACTTTGGTGACATCAACGGAGATGGATTTCTCGATTTTTATCTGGGAACCGGTTATCCCAATTATGAAGCGCTCACACCAAATGTAATGTATTTGAACCGCGGTGGTCGAAGCTTTACGGACATCACAGCAGCGGGAAGATTTGGTCATCTGCAAAAAGGGCACGGCATTGCGTTTGCAGACCTTGACAACGATGGCGATCAGGATGTTTTCGAGCAGATGGGTGGGGCTTACTCAGGGGACAAATTCGGGAACGCACTTTACCGCAACCCAGGATTTGGAAATCGTTGGATAGCAATCCAATTGGTGGGCACTCAATCCAATCGGTCGGGCATCGGTGCGAGAATTCACGTGGTAATATCGGAGGGCGCGAAAACGCGATCGATCTACAAACATGTCAATAGTGGTGGATCCTTTGGTGCAAATCCGCTTCGCCAATATATCGGCTTGGGCAACGCGGATAAAATCGAACGGTTGGAAATTTATTGGCCAACTTCGGACACCACTCAAATGTTTCGCAACGTGCCTATGGATCGCTTTATAAGGATCCAAGAGAACGCTGACCTATACGAAATCCTGAACCTGAAGCCTTTTAGCATGCCCCCCGAAAAATAAAAACTGTTTCAACCGTGGCGGGTTGGTATTGATCAGATAGTGGACTCATTTCCTTTCCGCCCTCGTCTCTCGGGATGCCGTCTGACTCCTTGTGCGATGGCAGGAAGCGTGCCAGATTTCAAGTACTCAATATGGCCCGAGTTCTTGGCACCAGGGAACGTTGCATGTCCCCATCGGCAAGGGACGACATGTTTTTTCCATCATCGATTTGCAATGCTTCGATCAATGATTATTGAACAGGGTGACCATGGCCGCCCCCGCGATGCACAAAGTGATACCCAAGGCCTGGACCAATTTGAGACGCTCATCCAAAAACAGGTAGCCCAACAACGCGCCTACCACGGGCGTGAGGCAAAAGGCAATGGTCAGCACAATCGAGAGTTGTCCCGTTTTAAGTGCCGAATAGAGGAATACAATTCCAAGACATCCCGTAATCAGACCGCCACCGATTGCAATGAGCAGGATTGGTTTTATTCCGACCGTTTTGGTTTGTCCCCAGAATGGATAGGAGATCACTAACAGAAGTAACACCGACGTGACGGTCCGGATTGTCGTCCCCATCACAGGTGCAAAATCTCCTAGCTGCACTCCCCTTTTTTCGAGTAACGAACCTACGGCCCAACATAACGCCGTCAGGACTGCCCAAAATTCAGGTCTCATTGTTTTACCGCCTCTCAATATATTGCAATGGTTATCATTCCCTCATTATCCATCCAAAACATCACTTAGCCTATTGGGGTAACATGCCAAACATGCTGTAGAGGGGCATGAGATCGCTAAGCAGTTGTAACAACAACGGGCGGGCGCCGAGAATTATGGACACGTTTATGGACAGCTGCCCGACCTGCCAGTCGCCGCAACGAGCAATCGCTAGAAAAGATTATAAAGCCAAGTACCGGAGGTGGGACTCGAACCCACACGTCCTTGCGGACACTGGATTTTGAATCCAGCGCGTCTGCCAATTCCGCCACTCCGGCGCAAACGAGAGGGAATTAGTTTGAGCCTTTATTTGTAGGTTGTAAAGGTAGGTGCGCCAGTCCACCCTGCAAAGTCCTTGTTACCCCCAGTCTTTCTCTCCGCTGCTGAGCGTGGTTTAATAAAGGGCGTTCTAATCACTCTTTGAGGGCAGTTCTATGAAGACTCGCTACAGTAAACTCTTGCTGGCATTTCTCGGTGCGGTTTTTACAAGATCGCATTTTGCTTGTAATTCGAGCGAGCTTCCACCGAAGTATGCTGCTTACATGAAGTACCGCGAAAACGGTCAGAAGCACTGGGAGACCCAATTACAAGGACCGTAAGCGAGATGGCCTGATGACTGTGTGGAACAAGGACAGCCAGAATTTGACGCGTTATTTCCACTCACCTAGATTCAGCAAATCATCACGATTTTCGACGGTTATGGGAAAACCGGCATGTTGAATCTCCTGATGGAAACGCGCAACGTGAATCGAGCGGCGATGCGGCGGAGGGAAGGGATGCCAGCGGGCCAGCAGGAACCGCACCAATCGGTAAGACCATGAACAAACAGGCAACCGAGACGACCGAAAAACCATCGCTGTGGAAACGAACAAGACGGTGGCAAAGGTGGCTACTCGTTCTGATGCTATTATTTCTTGCCATCATCGGATGGGTGTTGCTCGATAACAGTGTTTCTTTCAAAAGCACATCCCCGGCCGAGGCTCGGCGGAGCGTGGACAAATCGTACGAGGCCGCACGAGATTGGGTATTACTGCGACAGGACGATATTTCTGGTCACAACGCCAATGAGGCTCTCGTCTACATGATCCGGCACATGACCGAAATCGTCGCGGAAGCGGATACCGAAGAGCCCGGATTTGAGGAGATGCTTTCGACCTATCACAGGACACATGCCTCGAAGAGGAACGTCTGGCGTCGGATGATCGATCCTCAAGCGGAGATCACGACGCTCAACCAAGAATATTTGGCGTCGGTGTCCGATTACCTGCGATGGACCGCCTATGCATTGGCACCCGACAAAGCGCCGCTCACGGACGAGGATTTCGTTAGCATGTATGCGCCGGAGCGGCATCATCACGGCTCCTTGACACATCAACTTTTCGCGTTTCTCTTCCTCCGCGAACAGGGGCGATCGGATGAGAAGTCCGAAGCGCTCATCAACATCCTTTGCGAACGAATCGCGGGCCAGGCGATGCTGGACTTTCGCGTCACCGATTTGTATCTGCAACGCGTCGCTTTCCTGCTCGCGGCCGACCGAGCCGACTTGGTCCGCCGCCGCTGGATCGAGCGAATCCTGGACCACCAACAAGAGGATGGTGGCTATCTTATCTCATGGCATGGATGGGGACCGGGCGTGTTCCAGATTCACTTCAAATCTGAGAAACCGATCGCTCATGCCACGATCCAGGGCCTCTGGATCATGTGCATGCTGAAGTACCGCTATCCCGACTGGATCGAACAGAACTTCGCACCGTAAAAGGCTTGGGCACCGGTGAGACTTGCAGTCTGCTCGGCCTAATCCTTCTCGATAATTACCAGCATTTCGTCTCCCTTCAAGAAGGGAACGGCGGCGACGAATCGCCAACCATTGGCCATGTAGTCGTCGAGGCCTTCCAGGCAGGGCGGGTATCGGATGAGATATTTCCCAAGTGGGAAGTCCCCACATATTACGAAGCGCAGCAGAAGGCAGACGAAGTCATCCGCAGGAAGTTTGAGCGAGGCAGGCGCGAATACGGGGATGATTAGGCCCCAGTCTTTTTCTCCGCTGCTCTGCGGTGTTTAATAAAGGGCGTTCCAATCACTCTTTGAGGACCGTAACCATTCACTAACTGAGGGCAACTCACTCTATGAATACTTACAGCAAACCCTTATTGGCTATCTTATTCCTCATTCTCATTGTTCCGCTGGTGGTTGGGGATGAGCCGCCGAAGGATGGGCCACACGTTGAGTACTATGAGAATGGCAAGAAGAAGGTTGAGGGCCATTACAAGAACGGCAAGCCATATGACTTTTGGACTGAATGGCACGATAACGGGCAGACAAAATCAGAGGCCCATTACAAGTACGGCAAGCAAGATGGCCTTGTGACTTTATGGTACGAAAACGGCAATAAGAGAAGTGAATCCCGTTACAAGGACGGCAAGCGAGATGGCCTTGATACTGAATTCTATGAAAATGGAAAGAAACAGTCAGAGTCCCATTACAAGAACGGCAAGCAAGTTGGCCTTGTGACTGAGTGGTATGAAAACGGTGAGAAGCAAATGGAGGGCCATTTCAAGGACGGCAAGCCCGGCCTTGTCACTCATTGGTATGAAAGCGGCCAGAAGCAGGCGGAACTCTATTATAAGAACGGGAAGTTGGTCTCGGCATCTGTTTGGAAGCCTGATGGCGAGCTCTGTCCCATTACAAAGATTGTCGATGGCTCAGGCATCGTTGTCATGTACTATAACAGCGGCAAGAAGTGGCAGGAAAACCATTACAAGGACGGCGAGAAAGATGGCCTTGCGACTGCGTGGTATGAAAACGGCCAGAAGGAGTGGGCGTTCCATTACAAGGATCACGAGCGAGATGGCCTGACGACTGAGTGGTACGAAAACGGGAAAAAGAAATTCGAGAACGATTACAAGAACGGCAAGCAAGTTGGCCTTGCGGCTGCGTGGTATGAAAACGGCAAGACGTCATACGTGGCCCATTACAAGAACAACGAGCTAGATGGCCTTTATACTAAGTGGGATGAAGATGGCCAGAAGATTCTAGAGGTTCAATACAAGAACGGCCAAGAAGTAAGCCGCAACTCGTTCTAACCAGCGGGGCCAGTGCTGATCGCTCAACGTGCATAGAAAGTGCCGAGGACTCCCCACCTGAGGCCCGCTTACCGATTGCTGCAATAACACGGCAGGCTCGCTGCGCCTCCCTATGTTTCTATTCTCATATTGATTGAAGAATCTTTTTCTGAATAATAGGGCCACCCTTATTAGTGCTTTCTTACTAAGATCGCTCCGAGCAAAGATAGAAATAAGAAAACGAAGACAAGGACCTATGATCGTTCCTCGCAACCGCGCTGAATGCCTTCTACCTTGGACTGGAAAGCGCATGATTTTCGTGCATACGCCAAAATGCGGCGGCTCATTCATAGGTGAGTCCTTTGGCTCGCGTTTTCGCCGCTGTATCACCCTGCGGGAGCCATCATTAGCTGGCCACCTGACCTGGCAGCAATACCGTAGCGGGCTCGCGGCGCTGGGCGACGACATCGGGCGTTACTCAGTCTTCAGCGTCATTCGCAACCCTTGGGACTGGCATCTGAGTTTTTACAGCTATATCCGCCAGGATGAGGGGGGTCGGAAGTCCGGAATGCCAATTGAAAATAAAATTTTTGAGAAGCTAAGTTTCACGGATTATCTGCGCTGGCTAGGCGATCAGGAAGAGGTCCGCCCGAACCAGTATTATCTATATCAAACCTGCGACTGGATTGTAGACGAAAATGGCAAGGTACGTATTCAAGACATCCTCCGGCAGGAAAATCTTCGCGTCGATCTCGAAGGAATACGAGACAAATACAACCTGCGTCTCTCAATCCCTGATCGACGTGTGAACAGCTCCAAACACGAAGATTATCGCGCGGCTTACGATGCGGAAGGCATCGATATCATCGCGCGACGCCACGTCCGCGATATAGAACTTTTTAGATATCGCTTCGACAAAACTAAGATAAAATCAAGCCCAACAGAAAAGGTCTGCCAACCTTGACGGGCCTTGATCATTTGTGATGTCCCAATAACATGCGGCTGCGGACGTTTTCTCAGTTCACCAGCCTGTCGAAAAAGCGCGACAGATAAGCGGAACAATTGTTGCGAAAGTCGAGATATTTGTCGTCTTCGCGCAACACATTGATTGAGGACTCTTTTCATGAATAATGGGGCCACCCTCTGTTTTTGATCTCCACGCCAGTACTCTAAGCAGGACGCTACACAATGAAGTACGTATTGGGCAAAGTCTGGCGTGAAATTCTGCGGCCAATCCGACGGCAATATATTAAGTCGATCCCCCAACGGATCGACACCAGCATCTCAGACAATCAGGCCTATCCCCAAATATGCCTCGATGCCAGCAATGACTATCGATTATTCAATACATTTCGACGCAACCCAATCTACAATACCATTCTCGAGCATATGTCACGAAGTCACGGTAAGGAATGTCTTGATTTAATATCTAAAGACCAAGATATATTGGAGGCACTCGACACATTTAAAGCCAATGACGAGTATGGCAACCCAATAATGTATGAATATTCAGGCGCTGGGATGATATCACCCAGCACGCTGCGATATATCAAGGTACTTGCCGACTTAAAAAAGCACTTTCGCACACTGGATAATTTTAGTATCTGCGAAATAGGCATTGGATATGGTGGCCAATGTCGAATCATCAATGCGTATTACAAACCCTCGCTCTATTGCTTGGTTGACTTACGACAGGTCCTTACCCTAGCGAGCAGATTTCTCGACAAGTACACCATCCCTGCGGTATTGAACTACACTACAATGAATGAACTGGGGCGACACAATTATGATTTGGTATTGAGCAATTATGCCTTTACAGAACTTCCTAGATCTATCCAGGAGGTTTATTTAGAAAAGGTGCTCTTGCGGTCGAAGAGAGGCTATATAACCTACAATGCGATCACCCCGGTGGAGTTTAATTCTTACACACGCAATGAACTGCTAGAGATACTTCCTGATCCTCGGGTATATGAAGAGGAACCTCTGACGGATCCGAATAACTGCATCATCGCCTGGGGAGAGAATGTGTAACCGGTCGCGGTCGCTAGATCCGGCGGTTCTACTTCCACCACTGGTGGATCTGGCGCTGCTACCGCGAAGCAGGCGACGGCAAGCCTGTTTAGGGCATGTTTCATTGAATCCAGCGCGTCTGCCAATTTTGCCACTCCGGCATACTCTGCTCATTGGTCGCTCACGCAAAAAGAGAGCAACTTCTCGCCATCTCACAGAAGATGGCGGTTTCTCGATCGCGGGCGGACAATATTGGCACGGCGAGAAAAAACTGCATAGCTGTTGAAATGCCCGCTCGAGTTGACCCGATCAGTATTTCGTTTTAAGTTGATAACCAACTTATCTGTCCCTGTTTGCCTGCCACTGCCACACGAACACATTGGCCAATGGATATCAATCATGGGTTTGGTTCTCTTCGAAGATTTGCGTGCTCCACAATTGTCACCGGCGGCCCTAGCGCGCACCGCCAGTTGCATCCAATGTGGTGGCTACCGGTTGCTCGACTTGCTCGAGGAATTGCAACTGCCTGCCTGTCAAATAGTGCGGCCGCATCTACGGGCGATCGTTGCAGCCGATACAGATATCGATCCAACGCCACCTGCCGAAGATTTTACATTATTTCTCAACGCCCGGCTCGTTCCCTCCGCACATCTGCTGCCCACACTGCAGTCGTGGTGCAATGATCCTCAGGTGGGCGTAGTGCGGTGTGGCGAATCGATTGCCGCAGCACTCGTGCATGCCAAAACAGACCAGGCACAATTCACTAGCGCGGATTCCCTCGAAGATTACCTCGCCGGCCAAAATCTAGAACCCCGCGATCTTGCGCTACCACTGTTTGAATATCCTCACGAGATTATCAAATACCACCTTGAAATTTTTGCCGATAACCTTGCGCACCGGATCAATCGGGGCGGTTATCAGGAAACTGAAAACCAGTTGTTCCTCGCACCCGGGGCGCACATACACCCCTCCGCAACGAGTGATACTTCTGGAGGTGCTATTGTGCTCGAAGCCGGTGCAACCATCGGTCCCCACAGCCATCTCCGTGGACCGGTGCTGCTGGGCCCGGATACTCAGGTACTCGAGCACTCTGCCATTAAAAGCCACACATCGGCAGGCCGCTCTTGCAAGCTGGGTGGAGAAATCTCCTGCTCGATCATCGAGTCGTACTCCAACAAGGCCCATCATGGATTTCTCGGCCACAGCTATCTGGGTAGCTGGGTCAATCTCGGGGCCGGGACGACCAACAGCAATCTCAAGAACACCTATGGAGAAATTCAGATGTGCTATGGCGAAGATCGCATTGCAACAGGCATGCAATTCGTCGGCTGCATCGTGGGCGACTATACCAAGACAGCAATCAACACCTCGCTCTTTACCGGCAAGACCGTTGGCGTCTGTAGCATGCTCTACGGCTTTGTGACTGAGAATGTACCCTCATTTGTGAACTACGCGAGGCAATTCGGCAAGGCAACAGAAATGACGCCCCAGGTTGCAGCAACGGTCCAATCGCGGATGTTTTCACGGCGAGGCATCAAAGTTCGCGAGTGTGATGTGGCTCTTCTGGACGACTTGTACAAGTTGACAACCGGAGAGCGAGAGTTGTTTGAGAACAATTTGCCCAAAGAACCACTGGTATTTTAAAATACCGAAATGTTCAACCATTGCCTGTTTGATCCGGAGCCACCGATACACTCATACATAGAAACGCTAGAAAAGAGATCGATTAAGAATGAATATCCGTGAGGCGTATGGTCCGGGAAAGTTTGGGCTCTCCTTTGAGTTGTTTCCCCCAAAAACAGAAAAAGGAGAAACAGCCCTCTTCGCCCACGTTGAAAAGTTGATGGCTTTCCAGCCAAGCTACATCACCTGCACCTATGGTGCAGGCGGATCGACCCATGAAAAAACGCTCGACATAATCTCGCGAGTTCGAGAGCAATATGGCTGCGCGGTTGCCTCCCATCTCACATGCGTTGGCCTAACGCGGGACGAACTTTTGAAATATCTTCAGGAGACTGCTGATCGTGACATCCGGAATATCGTGGCGCTCCGGGGAGACCCCCCTCAGGGAACCGCTGCCTTTGAGCAGGTCGAAGGAGGGCTGCGCTACGCCAACGAACTTGTCGAGTTGATCCAGAGCAAATGGCCGGGATTTGGTATCGCGGTTGCCGGTTATCCCGAAACCCATCGGGAGGCGGAAAGCCCACAGGCGGATCTTGAGAATCTCCGTCGCAAGGTGGATGCCGGAGGAGATGTGATTCTCACACAGTTGTTTTACGACAACAGTGATTTTTTCCGCTTCCGCGATGCCTGCGCCGAACTGGGCATTACTGTTCCCATTGTTCCCGGGATTCTACCGGTCACCAATCTGGCTCAGATTGAACGAATCACGAGTCTTTGCGGGGCATCGCTGCCAGTCGCCTTTAAGGAAGACTTGTATCGTTGCGGGGACGATGCTGCACAACAGTTCGATGTCGGCGTCGATTTTGCCCGAGGGCAAGTTCAGGAACTCCTTGAACAAGGGGTTCCGGGCGTCCACTTCTATGTGCTTAACAAATCAGAAGCAACCGGAACAATCCTCGCTTCTCTTCAAATCCCGGCGCGTGATTAACTGGCTTGCTCGGGTCGCTGTACTCCAAGATCGGCTACACCGGATCGACAACTGAGGGCTCCGTCAGGTTTGGAATATCCATAAAACTCGCCAGGGCTTTCGTGGTTTGAGTTTGCTGCAGTTTTCGCACCGCTTTAGCCTCAATCTGACGGACCCGTTCACGGGTTACAGAAAAGATCTGCCCGACTTCCTCAAGTGTATAGGTATAACCGTCGGCTAAACCGTAACGGAGACGGACAATCTCACGTTCTCGGTAATTAAGCCTTTCCAAACAGTCTGCGATACGTTCCTTCAGCGCTTGCTGATTGGTTTCATACAAGGGATCCTCATCCCGATGATCTTCCAGAAATTCGCCAAAATAATTGTCTTCGTGGTCTCCGACAGGTTGGTCGAGAGATAAAGGCTGTCGAGACATTTTCATAATGCAACTCGTATCTTCGAGCGACAATCCTGAGGTACTAGAAATTTCCTCTGCTGTCGGTTCGCGACCATGAATCTGCACTAGGTCGCGAGTTACTATACGAACTTTACTCATTGCATCAACCATATGTACGGGAACTCTAATCGTTCGACTTTGATCGGCAATGGCCCGCGTAACCGCCTGCCGAATCCACCAAGTCGCATACGTTGAGAACTTATATCCGCGTGCGTGCTCAAACTTCTCGACGGCACGCATCAGACCTGTATTTCCCTCTTGAATCAGATCTAGAAAACTAAGACCACGATTTCGATACTTTTTGGCAATCGATACAACCAGACGCAGATTTCCTGAAGAAAGCGCCCGTTTCGCATCGCTGTATGTATCACGGGATAGATAGACTTTGTTTACGCGATCGTGCAGGCTGGAGGGCGACTCCAGGGTGAGTCGCATCAGATATCGCAATTCGGCGCGCAATGCTTCAAGCGATGGTACCCCAAGAAGATCTTTGCCTCTTGCTGTCGCATCGATTTGCTGTTTGAGGGTTTGCATTCGATTGCATATGACAACCAATTTTTCAAATATCGGTTGAATCTTGGATTCTCTCAGCTTCAACTCTTCAACGAGTCGAACCACTTTATATCGTCGATGGATAAGACGCCGCCACGCCTCCCGCCGATGCCCCATACTTCGGCTCTTAGAGATCATGATGCCAAAGTCTTCGCGATTTTTTTTCATCAAGTAATCGATCGTTTTCAGATTGGGTACCGATTGCTGTAAGATACGTCTCTTCTCAGCCATGTTGGTTACCGACACTTCCACGGTGCGATCGATCCGTAAGTCTCCATTCTGTACTTTCCGTAGCAGTCCGACAGCAGCTGTAAGCATGTAGTCGGATGCCAAGAGATTTTTCCGGTAGTGCTTCTGTGTAGCCTCAATGGTACGAGCAACGTCAAGCTCCTCTTCCCGAGAAAGCATTGAATTATCCCCCATCTGCATTAAATACATGCGGATCGGGTCGTCCGTGGATATGACTTTGTCCTTGGCCAAACGGCGACGATCGGCATATGCATCGACCGGCTCGACATTTTCTGTTTGCCCGGAAACTTGCGCACTCTCTTTTTTGTGCACAACTCCATTGGTTTGTTTTCTGAAACCGGTTGGCTTTTGGTAACCACCATTCTTTTTGAATGCGGCTTGTTGGACTTGTCGAGGCAAGGCAATCTCCTTCCAATGGTGACGATCACTCAGACTGCGGTCATTCGTCGCGACCGATTCCCCATTTCAGAAAATCTGCCGCTGCGGGACTGAAGAAATGCAGATGCGATGCCAAATAGCCATTCAAACTGGGTCGAAAAACTGTAAGATACATCCCAGATGTAACTTACGGCCGAGATGTAGATTCAGGAGAAGGTCCGGACAGCAACCCCGTTGATGCCTCGAGGCAACGCCTCAAAGCAGCAGATGTTGTCTTTATGCAACAGAGTAAGGGCCATGTCCCACAAACGGGGCCTCAACGATTATGCGTATTCTGGAGCAATAAGGATTTGGCAGGGGTCTTTGTCCTTTTCCAGAAATCGTCAAAATGAAGGTCCCACTGCCTCGGCCCAACAATTCGAACCCACCGAACTGTCAAAAACCACTGGAAAACCTCCCATGGCCGAGTCTAAGGTAATTTCTCTTAGCGAACTGACCAACGAGATCCTCACGGAACAGGCAGTTCTCTCACAGGGGGGAGGAGAAAAAGCAATTGCCCGCCAGCACTCGAAGGGCCGCCTAACAGCCCGCGAACGCATTGCGAAGTTATTGGATCCCGATACGGCAACGTTAGAACTTGGTGCCTGGGCCGGTTGGCAGATGTACGATGAATATGGCGGCGCACCGAGTGCAGGCGTCGTGTCGATGATTGGCACTATTTCAGGGCGACGACATCTGATCATCGCCAACGATGCCACTGTCAAGGCAGGCGCTTTTTTTCCGGCAACCACAAAAAAACTGCTCCGCGGGCAGCGGATCAGCATGGAAACTCATTTGCCGATTGTCTATCTCGTCGACTCGGCGGGTGTCTTCCTGCCATTGCAGGAAGACGTTTTTCCCGATGAGGATGATTTTGGTCGGATTTTTCGCAACAACGCAATCTTGTCGGCCGAGGGTGTGCACCAGATCGCTGCCATCATGGGCAACTGCGTCGCAGGCGGTGGCTATCTACCCGTTCTGTGTGACAAAATACTCATGACAGAGGGATCGGGGCTCTACCTTGCCGGCCCGGCACTCGTCAAGAGTGCCATCGGGCAACAGGTGTCCCACGAGGAACTCGGCGGAGCAGAAATGCACTCGCAATTGAGTGGCACCATTGATTTTCGTGAAGCAGATGACGACGCCTGCATCGAACGGATCCGGCGATTGACTGCCAATCTGGCTGCGGACACCTATGTCCCACCACTACCGTATACACGGCTTGAATCGCTACAACCGAAACGACCCGGTACGGACCTGCTCGATCTCGTGAACCCGGACCCACGAAAAGATTATGAAATCCGCGATGTTCTTGATTGTCTGGTCGATCAAGACTCCTTCGACGAATACAAGGCCGAATATGGTCAGAGCCTCGTTTGTGGAACTGCCCGTCTGGGCGGTTTTCCGATTGGCATCGTCGCAAACCAACACCACCAAGTCCGTCCGGCAAGTGGACCGTTACAGTTTGGGGGTGTCATCTACACAGACAGCGCAGAAAAGGCAGCGCGATTTGTGATGACCTGCAATCAAGAATGGATTCCCCTTCTGTTTCTTCATGATGTGAACGGTTTTATGGTCGGCCGCGATAGCGAACAGCAGGGAATCATTAAGGCCGGGGCCAAATTGGTCAATGCCGTGAGCAATAGCCGCGTTGCCAAGATTACGCTGCTGGTGGGAGGATCGTTCGGAGCCGGCAATTATGCCCAATGCGGGAAAGCCTATGATCCCCGCTTTATCTTTGCATGGCCAACTGCCCGCTGCGCCGTCATGGGTGGTGAACAGGCAACCTCTACACTTCTCGATGTGACCATTCGCAGCCTGGAACGGCAGGGGCAAAAAGTCGATGCCGAGGAACTTGCCAAACTCCGCGATCAAATACGCACTGATTATGATCGCCAAATGGATGTGCGGTATGCCGCGGCACGCGGTTGGGTTGATGCCATCATTGATCCGAGCCAGACACGCGACGTTCTGACAATCGCTCTAGAGGTGGCAACAAAATACGCTGAAGATCGACCTTATAAGTTGGGCGTCTTCCAGACATGATGTACCAACCTGATCATTGAGAACGGGTACCGGAAGGGCAACAAAAAAGATGACTCTTCGCATCGCCAATGCCGCTGGATTCTGGGGGGATTGGCCCAGTGCACCACGGCGGCTTTTAGAAACTGCCGAGGTCGATTTTTTGACACTCGAGTATCTCGCGGAATTGACTTTGTCCATTATGGCAAGCCAGCGGAAAAAAAGTCCCGCCGCCGGATACGCCACGGACTTTGTCACCGTCACAGAAGACATTGTTTCTTTGCTGCGGACTCAGCCTCAGCTCAAAATCGTGACCAATGCCGGAGGGCTCAACCCAATTTCCTGTGCCCGTGCTGTAGGAAAAGTCCTCGTACAATGTGGATTTGGGAATCTGCCCATCGGCGTGGTTTTTGGCGACGACCTGCTTCCAAAAATGGATACACTTACCAAAGAAGGCTGTGAATTTTTGCACTTCGATCGCGGTGAACCGCTTGGCACACTCCGCGAGAAGGCCATTAGCGCCAACGCCTATCTCGGTGCAGAGCCGATCGCGCAGTCGCTCGAAAAAGGTGCCCGGATTGTGATCACGGGCCGTGTGGCCGATGCCTCCCTTACCGTCGGACCTGTAGTCCACCAGTTTGGGTGGGACTGGAACGACTGGAACTCACTGGCAGCTGCCAGTGTCGCAGGCCACATCATCGAATGTGGAGCGCAAGCAACGGGTGGCTACAGCACCGACTGGAAAAGCTGCCAACTTGCAAATATCGGATACCCCATCGCAGAAATCGGTGGCGATAGTCAACTCATCATCACCAAACCGGATGGTAGTGGAGGTCAGGTAACTCGGCATACTGTTACCGAGCAGCTGGTCTATGAAATCGGTGATCCAGCTGCATACGTTACCCCGGACGTCATCGTTGATTTTACGACCGTTGAACTAGCAGCCCTGGCGGAAAACCGCGTTGCAGTCCGCGGCAGCACGGGTCGTGAGGCTCCCGAGAGCTACAAGGTTTCTTTAGCCTATGCTGATGGCTTTACAGCCAGTGGGCAATTGCTTGTCTTCGGCAACGATTGTGTGGTGAAAGCAAAAGTAGTGGCAAGCTTGATCGAAGAACGCCTGAATCAGGATGGGATAGAGCTTGCCCGGATGCATACGGAATTGCTTGGCGGCGGAGATGGCCTTCCAGGCATGAGGCCACCACCGGATGGCTTGCGCGAGGTCATGCTCCGCATCGCAGCATACGATCCGCGTCGGGACGCGGTCGCAGCATTTGCGAGACAGTTTGCGCCTTTAATCACAAATGGCCCTGCCGGCCTCGCCGGATATGCACAGGGAAGACCCTCAGTACGTCCGGTCTACAGCTATTGGCCGACAACGGTACCAAAAGAATTGGTCTTTCCTGAAGTCCGGGTTTTGGATGCGGACCACTGGGCAAACACAACGGAAAACAATTAGCCTTTTTATAGCAGTCTCAGTATTGCTGGATATATCGGATGCACCAAAAAACAATCGCTCTGGGAGAACTTGCCACAGCCCGTAGCGGGGATAAGGGAAACCACGCCAACGTAGCTGTGGTTGCCTGGCGGCAAGCCGGCTATCAGTTTCTCGAGGAAGTTCTCACTGCGGATCGAGTGGCAGAATTTTTTCAAGGCCTGGGCAGCTCGCATGTCGATCGTTTTGAACTACCCAAGCTTGGAAGTCTGAATTTTCTCCTTTATGATGCACTGGGCGGCGGAGCCAGCCAATCGCTTCGCATTGACACTCAGGGCAAATTGCTCGGCACGGCATTGCTTGATCTTGAGTTGCCCGTACCCGACAATGTGACAGAAATGCTCCGCGGCACTGCCTAGTACCTCGCACACCCCAAAGAGACTTCTCAGCCGGACCTTGAACGCCATGTCTTTTTCTTTTCTTACCATCCATTTGCACGAAAACACGGCCACAGTAATCCTAAGCCGACCGGAAAGGCGAAATGCACTCTCCCGCGTCATGCTCGAGGAGCTGCTGCAAGCCTTTGAGGATCTCCTGCTTCAAAAGAGTGTGCGAGCGGTGGTGCTTACTGGGGATGGGCCAACTTTCTGCGCGGGAATGGATCTTAAGGAAATGGCAGAAACGGCAAAGATGCCCAATCCACACGAGCAATGGGAAAAAGATGCCCGGCTCTATCTTGAGTTGATTGAGACCATGCTGCATTTCCCTAAACCGATTATCGCTGCTGTCAATGGCGCAGCAGTCGCTGGAGGAGGAGGTCTGGTGCTTGCCAGCGATATTGTCATCGCCTCGCACAAAGCACAATTTGGTTTTCCAGAACCGCGGCGGGGTATTGTCGCTGGCATCGTATCCCCACTGCTCTATTTTCGTACCAGTGGTGCATGTGCCGCTTACCTGCTGCTCACCGGCAGCATTGTCGATGCCGATTATGTGAAACGAGCGGGATTGGTTCAGGAGTTGGTCGAACCAGATCAAACCTGGGCCCGGGCACGCGAACTGGCCGATGAGTGCAGCCTCTGCGCTCCGGAGGCAATCGCGATGACTAAAAGAATGCTCAATGAAACGATCGGCGACTCCCTAAACACGATGCTCGCCACCGGTGCGGCAATCAGCGGGACGGCAAGGACGACCGCAGCGGCCAAAGAAGGCTTGGCGGCGTTTCTAGAAAAACGGGATCCGGACTGGGACTACCCCAGTGAGGATTCGGACCACTGACCTCCGAGCACTGACCTTCGTCAAACGTTATACCGTCTCGTCGATCGCTCTAAATGGTTCTAAGTCCTCGTGAGTGATCCAACCGTCATGTAGGGCAGAACTCACCAGCGCCGCCTCACAACCGGCGTCCGCAAGGCCCTGTAAATCTTCGAGATGGCGAACACCGCCACCAGCATACACCGCCACATCGGGATACTTCCCGAGTAACCGCTGGCAAAGCTTTTCCGTACCACAACCACCATGCATACCAACCTTTGCCAAATCGATCACAAACATGTGCTTTACACCAATATCAATAACCTCGCTCGCGATGTCGGCAGCGATACTTTTTTGCCAATCCTCATTTTTGGTCAGAGGTCTGCCATCCTTGAGATCGAGGCTAAAGACAAATTTTTCAGGGCCAACCATTTCTAGACATTTCTCGACAGTGCTCTTGTCGGAAATCGTTTCCAACCCGCCAACAATTCCTCGCACCTCAGCGTGGCTTGCAGAAAACTCCTCCATCTGTGCGCAATGTTTCGAGCTTGCCAAACCAGCATCGATCCACAACTCAAGTCCACAATCAATCAGCTTCAAGTAGAGTTCTTGATCTGGTTCGTCACCCTCGATGGCATCAAGATCTGCCAGATAGGCTTTCTGCAGGTCAAACTCGCTGACCAGAGCGGTGCCAATCGCTTCGGGCGTAGAATGTTTCGCAAACTTGCTGCGGACCGGCATATAAGCCATCCGCTCCCCTGCCACAGCATGGACCACATTTCCCTGCTTGACGTCGATTGCCGGCATAATCCACATGTTGCATGCCCCCCTTTTAAGATCTTACTCCTATTCAAAATCCTCACTATTCGCCATTCCGTATAGCGGCATATAACGGTAATACACCTCAAGTGTCAATAAAACCATGCAGGTATTATACAGCCGTCCGCCGATATCACTATGTGCATGTTCGTAATACCAACTTCCCGACTCGTGCCCTTGTGTTGCCTGCTCAGCAATGAAGCGGTCCCGAAGTGGCTGGTTCCAAACGGGCCAGGAGGGACCATCAAAGTGATTGAGAACCATCGTTGCATAGTAGTTGAAATACACATCGTTAGATGATGGGCCTCTCTGAACCAGATGCTCAACACCTCGCTTGAGTGAAGGATGAAAATGATTCCATCCTGTCAGCATCCGGCAGTAAAGTCCGATCGCTGTCGTACATGGCCTCGCCTGATCGTTCTGGTAGCCATACGTTACCCCTTTATCTTCGGAAACACCCTCAAGAAAGTGTGTGACGCGATACATCGCACTCGAGGACACCTCAAGTCCTGCTAGCTTCCCACTTTTGAGCGCCATCAATTGCCAACCGGTCACTGTGGTATCGCCCGGCTGTCCGGGCATATACCGCCAGCCGCCCTCGACATGCTGTGCAGCAACGATAAAGTCGATACCTGCCTGGGCAAACTTTTTGAGTTCCTCATCGTGTGTCATTGCATACGCTTCACAAAACAGAAGCGTTACCAACCCCTGGTCGTACATTTTTCCAACAGAACCACCAAAATCTCCACTACCCTCAGCGGTGAGTACCATCTGTTTTCCCAGATAATAAAGACCCCGTTTCATCACATCCTGATACTCACCTTGAGAGTGCGTATAACCGGCCCCATAAAAAGGCAGCAGTGCCAGTGCCGTAGCACCGATACTGCCCGTCTCGCTACCAGGATCACCCGGATTGCGACAGTGGCCCTGGCAGGGACCACTCTGATGATCGAAACTCCAACTTCCATCCCTTTTCTGATGGGCCGCAAGCCAACGAAGTCCTCGGGACACCGCCACCTCACTCTTTTGGCTTCCTCCACGAGCGGAGAGCAACTTGCCTTTCATCCCCGCACTTCGACCTTCAATGCCGCCACCGGTTACCGCACCACTTGGTGTTAGCCAGTTTTTACTCTCAACGAGTTGGGCTACCTCGATTTGCTGCTCCACCTGGGGCGAGGCAACCGGCTCAGGTTGCCAAGCGACGGGCTTTTGACTCTGCACAGTGACTTCCACGGGTATTCCGATAAGTTCTGTGGCGTGGCTGCCACCTTCTGCCGAAGATTGCAGGATCGCCTCTCCCGATTCAGTAATCTCCCCCTCGATCACATTGGGTACTGAGACCACCAAGTCGATTTCAGGTGGCGACTCTTCGAGAGGAACGCTAAAAAAGAAGGCGAGCAGAATAATGAGCAGCAGGTGCAAAAGAAAACTAGTCCCACCCGCAGTCAGTCGCTCGCGAGAGCGGGGCACCGACCAGCCGAGTTGCTCGATTGGCTCTTCCGGAAGTGGGGGCGGAAATACGGGCACCACCACTTCTGCAGGCGGCTCAAATGTCGAAATCTCAGAGAGCATGACAACCCAGTTTCATCAGCAGCACCTGCCAATCGCGACGATCCACCAGAAAACCGGGCCGTGTTAGCAGGAGCCAACTCTTTACAGGAGACGACCACGGCGCATGCGGCAAAAGACCAGCCCCGTCCTTGGGGCCTGCACATCAACAACTGCCGGCAGTACTCCATTATAGCCCGCAAATTACTGCCCGTGGCGATCCGGAAAAACCGTTAAAATCGGTACCCGGCGGGGGAGTTGGCTCGTTACATGGGGCACAACTCGCCTCCGATCCCACCGGTGGCCTCGCCACCTTTATTCCAGTGAAAAATCTATTCCAGTGGAAAATCGTCTTTGTCGATGTTGCTCTGCTGGTAGACCGGCATGTAGCGGTAGTAGACCTCGAGTGTCATAGCCCCCAACGCCGTATTGTAGAGACGACCACCTGCGTCGCCATGATTCCCTGAAAAATGCCAACTGCCCCGGTCGTTACCGCCTTTAACCTGCGTATTGATGAGCTGGTCTCGCATCACACGATTCCAACCCTTCCAGAGGTCGCCTTTGGGGCCATCGTTCTGGTACATCACCATCGAGG
>Ga0315338_1001179_pt1 | contig 36784 bp, 37 predicted proteins | sample ASW8metaG_FD_204518 | JGI IMG/M metagenome (GOLD analysis project Ga0315338, IMG submission 204518) | Ammonia-oxidizing marine archaeal communities from Monterey Bay, California, United States - ASW #8 | ecosystem: Environmental > Aquatic > Marine > Coastal | place: USA: California | collected... | reverse complement strand
GTGGAGCAGTTCGTCGCGTTCCGGCATGGCGTGGTGCGGCGACGTACCGAGTTCGAGCTTCGCAAGGCGGAGGCGCGCGCGCACATCCTCGAAGGACTCAAGATCGCGCTCGATCACCTCGATGCCGTCATCGCCCTCATCCGCGGCGCCCGGAATCCCGCCGAGGCACGAACCGGCCTGATGGTGCGTTTCGAGCTGAGCCAGATTCAGGCGCAGGCGATTCTCGACATGCAGCTGCAGCGACTCACCGGGCTCGAGCGCGAGAAGGTGCTGGACGAGCTGGCTGAGTTGCTGCTCGTGGTCGAACGATTGCGCGAGGTCCTCGGGAGCGAGGGGTTGCTCATGGGGATCGTGGTCGAGGAATTGCGCGCGGTGCAGGCGAAGTACGGCGACGAGCGGCGCACCGAGATCGTAGACGACCCAGGCGAACTCCGTATCGAGGATCTGATCGTTGAAGAGGATATGGCGATCACCGTCAGCAACACGGGGTACATCAAGCGCACCGCCATCACCGAGTACCGAAGCCAGCGCCGGGGCGGTAAGGGGCGGATCGGGATGAGTACGCGCGACGAAGACTTCCTGACCCATCTCTTTGTTGCGTCCACCCATTCCTACATCCTCATTTTCTCCGACCGCGGGCGCGTCTACTGGCTGAAGGTCTACACGATACCGGATGTGGGTCCGAGCGGACGGGGGAAGTCGATCGCGAACCTCGTCTCGATGGAGTCGGGAGAAAAAATTGCGGCGCTCCTCGCCGTGCGTGAGTGGCCGGCAGAGGACGGAGAGCGCTACATCGTCACCGGCACACGACGCGGCATCATCAAGAAGACCGATCTGCGAGCCTTTCGGAACCCGCGGCAGGGTGGGATCATCGCCGTAGGCGTATCCGAGGATGACGCCGTGATCGCGGCCGAGATCACGGATGGCCAAGGCCAGGTGTTCCTGGGCACTCGCGAAGGCAAGGCCATCCGATTCAAGGAGCAGAACGTCCGACCAATGGGGCGCATCGCTCGTGGGGTGCGCGGGATCAACCTGCGGGACCAGGATGAGGTGGTCGCGATGGCCGTTGTACGGCCTGGCGGAACCCTGTTGACGGTGACTGAGAACGGCTACGGCAAGCGGACCGAGCTGGATGAATACCGCGTGCAATCCCGAGGGGGACTCGGTATTATTAGCATTCACACATCGGCTCGAAATGGCCGTGTGGCAGGCATTGCCTATCTCGAGAACGAGGATGAGCTGATGCTCATCACTCAGCAGGGCAAAGTCCTTCGCATGGATACGAAGGACATCCGGCCGATTGGTCGGGCGACTCAAGGCGTACGGCTGATCGAGATCGACGAACAGGACCTGGTTGTTTCGCTCGCACGGTTGGTGGACGTCGTGAGTGAAGACGAGGAGGATCATCCCGATCCGGAACCCGCGTCTAAGGCGACCGGCTAGGGAATCAACAGCGTCGGGGCTCGGGAACTTTCGACGCACTAGTGCAAGGGGGAGGGCGGTTTGATGTCTCGAACTAGAACGACCACGTTTCGACTCGCACTGTTTGCAGCCTCGCTGACGCTACTGGTGTCTGCGTGCGGCGGCGCCGGGCCCGAGCAGACACTGATTCGGACCTACTTCAATGCATCCAATGTTGGTGACCGTGGCTCGCTTGTCAACATCACGATGTTCCGCTGGAATGCCGACGAAAAAGGGACCGTCAGAGGCCCCACCGTAAACAGTGTGAGTGAAGAGCGCAGCCGACCACTTCGGGTCAAAGAGCTGACCCAGGCCGTGGCTGATGCGCAGACCGAAGAAGAGGCGTTCACGCAAGAGAAAATCGCCTATCAGGACGAGAACTTCGAGGCGATCAACCGCGTTCTCGAAGCCGAGCGCGACGACGAATCCGTGGCCTCGCGTGACGGCGACGTGCAGGAAGCGTGGACCGACTGGCGCAATCGAACAATGGAACATTCAAGATCCGTCGCCGATGCCCAGCAGGCGCTCTCAAATGAGGAGGATACGGCGACGCTGAGCGTCTACAACAACCCCGGCGCGGGTGATCTGTCCCAGTTCGACGGGGAGATCGTCACCAAAGATGTCTCGGTGACCGCCACCGTCGACCTCAATGGCAACTCGAGCGAGCAAGAGTTGACGGTTACGCTGCAACGGACGATTCTGGCGAATGGCGACGAGCCGATCGAAGGCCGCTGGGTCATCGCCAACGTCAGCTAGCCGGTCCGTCTCGCGCCGATCGCCGGGTGCCGTCTCAGGCCCGATCCTTCGCTTGCGTGGGGTCGGGCCTTTCAATTTGGCGTAGGACCCTGATTTCGATCAGTCCATGACCGGACCGCTCGACAACTTCCGATTTTGCCGCCGTCTGGCCGCCTCCCACATGCCGGAATCCCCAGCGACCGAGATGGCGAGTCCCCCGCCGATCCGCACCCGTGTGCTCCAGTTGGTCGGGGCCGCGCCGTTCAGCTTGAACTTCCTATAGTTGAACACGACGCTCGGATACAATACCTCTCCGGTGCAGAGACTGGTGGTCTTCCTGATCCTGTTCGCCGTCTGGCTGGTCTTTTCCGGCCATTTCGACGCGCTCCATCTCGCGCTCGGTGTGGCATGCTCCGCGATTGTCGCCGTGTTCTCCTCGGAACTTCTGCTTCCGCGGACGCTTTCGTCTCGCACCGCCGTCACGACGTGGCGGGTTCTGCGCCACCTGCCGTGGCTGCTCTACCAGATCGTCCTCGCCAACCTGCATGTCGTGTATCTGGTCTGGCGACCGGGTCAGCTGCGCCCACAGATCGTGCAGTTCAAGACCGGTTTGAAGAGCGACCTGGCCAGAGCGGTCCTCGGCAACGCGATCACGCTGACCCCGGGAACCATCACCATGGACATCGTCGACGACGAGTTCACGGTTCATGCGGTCAGCGACCAGGCGGCCAGGAGCCTGCGGAGCGGGGAGATGGCACGGCGAGTTGGGCACGTCTTCCTGGAGCCCGATGTGCTAGCGTCGATGAATATCGTGCCGCATCCTTGACTTGCTGACCGCCCTTACCTATGTCGTCCAGCTTCTTTCTTGGAGCCTCGAGCGTCATTCTGGTCGCGGTGCTGCTGTCGTTGTATCGGGTCGTCCGCGGGCCGAGCATCATCGACCGCATCATCGGCGTCAACGTCATCGGCACGAAGACGATTGCTGTGATCGTGCTGACCGGGCATCTCTTCGACCGCGTGGAGTTTTTTATCGACATCGCGTTGCTGTACGCCTTGATCAACTTCATCGGGACACTCGCACTGTCGAGATACTTCGAGAGCAAGGGCGTGCTCGTGAAGCGTAGCGGGGCTGCGCCATGACCGCCGGGGGGCTGGTTCTGGTTGGTGGGGGGGTGTTCTTCATACTCACCGGCGCCATCGGGCTGATCCGGTTTCCGGACTTCTACACCCGGATGCATGCGGCGGGAAAGTGCGACACGCTGGGGAGTCTGCTCGTCCTGACCGGTCTCGCCTGGTACGGTGGCTTCGTCCTGGCCAGTGTCAAGCTACTCATCGTGGCCCTTTTCATCTTTGTCACGAGCCCGACCGCGACTCACGCCGTTGCCAGAGCGGCCAAGCGGAACGACCTCGCCTGGTGGACGCGCGAGGACAGTCGATGATCTGGCAGCTCGACATCGTCCTGCTCGGCCTGGCGATCATCTGCGCAGTCGCTGCGGTCGGCGTCAGAGATCTCCTGGCCTCGGTAGTCCTCCTGGGGGCCTTCAGTCTGTTCATGTGCCTCCTGTGGATCGAGATGGGCGCGGTCGACGTCGCGTTCACGGAGGCTGCCGTCGGAGCTGGCATCACGACGGTCTTCTTCGTGATCACCGTCTACAAGACGGAACGGGTGAGCAAAGATTGAGATTCCTCCATCTCGTCCTGACCACCGTGATCGGGCTTCTGCTGATCCTGGGGTCGCTGAACATGCCGGACACCGGCGACCCCGGATCGCCACCGGCCACACACGTCTCACCGCGATACATCGAGTCGGGGCTCGAGGAGACGGCGGTGCCGAACATGGTCACGGCCGTGCTCGCCGACTATCGGAGCTTCGACACCCTTGGTGAGGTGACCGTGATCTTCGCCGGCGCCATGGCGGTCCTGTTGATCCTACGGTCTACACGGGAGGAGGACGAGTCGTGACGCCCGAGCAGCCGGACCTCATCGTCAGGATGGTGTGTCGTGGCCTGGCGCCGTTCATTCAGCTCTTCGGGCTGTATGTCATCATGCACGGCCACAGCAGTCCGGGGGGCGGCTTTCAGGGGGGCGTGATCCTCGCGTCCAGCTTCATCCTGCTGGCCATGGCGGAAGGAAGCGAGACGCTCCGCCGGCGATTGTCGTTGACGGCGCTGACGGGGTTCATGAGCGCCGGGGTGCTCCTGTACGCGGGAATCGGTGTGGTCTGCCTCGTGCTTGGCGCCAACTATCTGGATTACGGTGTGCTCCCGTTCTCGGAGCCGAGGAGCGTCGGGATGCTCGTGATCGAGGTCGGCATCGGGATCACGGTTACGGCCGCCATGCTCTCGATCTTCCGAGATCTGCTGACGTTCTAGGCCATGGTCGACGCCGTCTTCGATTTCGTCATCGGGCACTTCAACACCGTCGCCTACATCATCCTGATGATGATCGGCTTCTACGCCATGACCGGGAAAACCAATCTCGTCAAGAAGCTGGTCGGGTTGAACATCTTCCAGTGGTCTATCATCCTGTTCATCGTGTCGCTGTCGGCCAAGCGAGACGCGACGATCCCGATTGTGCTGGCCGGACCTGACCACGTGACCGGACCGGTGCTCGACGCCGCCGACTATGTCAACCCGCTTCCGCACGTGCTCATGTTGACCGCCATCGTTGTGGGGGTGGCCATCACCGGTGTGGCGCTCGCCTTGCTCCTCCGGATCCATCGACAGTACGGCACATTGGAAGAGGATGAGCTGCGGGACCGCGTCCGGGCCTCGGGATGAACGCGCAGCAGTCGGTGGTCCCGGTCCTCATTGTCCTCGCGCCGCTTCTGACCTCGTTCATGCTGCCGGTGCTCGGCTGGTGGTATCGACCGGCCGTCTTCCCCCTCGTCCTCACCGCCCTTGCTGTCTCGTGCGGCGCCGCGATCGTCGCCGCGCAAGACGTGGTCATGAACGGTCCGGTGCACTACTACATGGGTGGCTGGGTGCCGCCGTGGGGCATCGAGTTCCGGGTTGACGCCCTCAGCGCGCTGATGCTGCTGTTCCTCACCATCATCACCCTGCTCGTCGGCATCTATTCGAAACAGAGCATCCTGAAGGAGATTCCGTCGAAGGAGGTCCCGTTCTACACCGTCTACCTGTTGCTGGTTGCGGGGCTGGCCGGGCAGGTTGCCACCGCCGACATGTTCAATCTGTACGTGTTCCTCGAGATCACGTCCTTGGCCAGCTACGCCCTCGTCTCAATCGGCGGCGGGGCGGCGGTTGTCTCGGCCTTCCGCTACGTCATCCTCGGCACGGTCGGCGCCGCATTCTATCTACTCGCGGTCGGCTATCTCTACAGCGTGACCGGGTCTCTCAACATGGCAGACCTGTCTCGGATTCTGCCCGACCTCTACGAATCGACCACGGTGCTCGTCGGCTTCGCCTTCTTCGTCATCGGGATATCGATCAAGATGGCGCTCTTCCCGATGCACACATGGCTGCCGGGCGCGTACTCCAACGCGCCGTCGGCCGTCAGCGCGCTCATCGCGGCCACCACCACCAAGGTTGCAGCCTATGTCCTGGTGCGGGTCATGTTCTTCGTGTTCGAGCCACGGTTCTCCATCGAGATGATTCCGGTGACAACGCTACTGGGCTGGATCGGGGCGGCTGCCATGATTCTGGGTTCGGTGATGGCCATCGCGCAGTCGGACTTCAAGCGCCTGCTCGCCTACTCGTCGGTGGCACAGATCGGGTACATCGTGCTGGGCATCGGCCTGGCCAACACCGCAGGGTTCACCGGTAGCATCCTCCATCTCGTGAACCACGCCTTCATGAAGGGCGGGCTCTTCCTGGTGGCCGGGGCCATCGTCTATCGCACCGGTCTACGCGAAATCCGGGAGTTCCGAAATCTCTCTCGCAAGATGCCCGTGACCGCGGCGACGTTCACGATCTGCGCGTTTGCGATGATCGGGATACCGCCGACCGGCGGCTTCTTCAGCAAGTTCTATTTGATCCTCGGTGCGATCGATGCCGGTAACTGGGTCTTCGTCGGCGTGATCGTCCTCAGCAGCGTCCTGGCGCTCGCCTATCTGGCCAACGTGCTCCGATACATATATTTCCCGAATGACGACGCCACGGGAGGGGGTGGCCGGCAGCCGGTTCCCGAGGCGACACAACGGGACGAGGTCCCCTGGACCATGCTCGGACCGATGCTGGCGGTCACCGCCATTATCGTGTTGCTTGGTATCTTCAACGGCGAAGTGGTGGACCGATTCATCGAGCCGGCCATGCCGGCCGGTCTGGCGAGGTGAACGCGTGACGGCACTCGCTGCGTGGGTCTGCATCGGCGCGCCGCTGGTGGGTGCGGTCGTGACGCCGCTCCTGGCGCGTGTGCATCCCAGGGTCAGAGATACGGGCGCCCTGCTGTGCTCTTTCGTGGCAGCGGGGGCGGCGCTGAGCCTGCTGCCGGAGCTGCTCCACCCGGAACGGTTGCCGGTGGAACATACGATGGGATGGCTCGAACATCCCGTCCGGATCGAGTTCGGCGTGCTGGTCGACCCCCTCAGTATCGTCCTCGCCAATGTCGTGGCGGTGATTAGCTTCGTCATCATGGTCTACTGCGCCGGCTACATGAAGGGCGACCCGGCGCAGACCCGCTTCTGGATGTGGATGAACGGGTTCATCGGCAGCATGCTGCTGCTGGTCCTGTCGAGCAACCTGCTGTTCCTGTTCATCGGGTGGAAGCTGGTCGGCGTGTGCAGCTACGGCCTGATCGGTTTCTACTACCAGGACCAGCGGAAGTACTGGATCGGGGGGCCACCGCCGACACCCTTCGTGAAGCCGTCCGAGGCGTGTCTCAAAGCGCTCCTCGTCACCGGTGTGGGCGACATGCTCATGCTCGGCGGCATCCTCCTGCTGTACTTCTACGCCGGGACCCTGAACTTCCTGGAGCTCTACGCCACCGCGCCGACCTGGCTGGCCGCGATGGCGGCCTCCCCCGGCATGGTGATCCTGGTCAGCCTGCTGCTGCTGGCGGGACCGCTCGGAAAATCGGCACAATTCCCCTTGCACGAGTGGCTCCCCGAGGCGATGGCCGGACCCGGCCCGGTGTCGGCGCTGATCCACGCCGCGACGATGGTCAAGAGCGGTGTGTATCTGGTGGCCCGCTTGGTCCCGCTGTTCTATTACGGCTACTGGGTGGCAGACATCGGCGAGGCCGCGTGGTTCTTCCATGTCACGGCCTGGATCGGGGCGTTCACAGCGTTCCTCGCCGCCACGCAGGCACTGGTCGCGCTCGAGCTCAAGAAAGTGCTGGCCTACTCGACCGTCAGTCAGATCGGGTACATGCTGCTCGGGCTGGGCGCGGCCGGTCTCGCACCCGGGCTGCTGCTGGATGGCTACACCGCGGGCGTCTTCCATCTCGTCGCCCACGCGCTCTTCAAGGCCTGTCTCTTTCTGTGCGCCGGCACCGTGATAAAGGCCCTGCACTCCTTCTACATGACGGACATGGGGGGGACCCAGCGGCACTTGCCGGCGACCTGGGGCTTCACGCTGGTCGCCGCGCTGTCGCTCATGGGGGTGCCGCCGTTTCCCGGTTTCTGGAGCAAGGATGCGATTCTGCTTGTCACGATCGACGCGAGCCTACCGTTGTTCATGCTGGCGCTCGTCACCGTGGGCGTCACGGCCTGCTACACGGTGCGCTTCTTCGGCCTCGTGTTTCACGGCGAGCCGAGCGCGCATGTTGTCGACACGGTGCGGTCGAGCGGCCACCTCCCCGACGGGGCCCCCTCGATGCGCCTGGCCTCGGGCGTGCTCGCGGTCGCCATCGTGGTCGCCGGGCTCGGCGGCCCGGTGCTTGAACGGGTGCTTCACCACGCGTTCGAGGTGAGCGCGTTCGACGGGGCCATGGCGGCGACGCCCGCAGTCGGGACACCCACGGCCGTAGGCACGACGGCAGACGAGTCCTCCTCGCACGCGCTCGTTCCGATCCTCTCGGTGCTGTTCGTCGTCGCCGGTGCGGCGCCGGCATACCTCCTGTACGTGGGGAGGAGGAGGGACCTGCAGCGCGTGATCGACCGGAGCCCGGTGGCGCGCACCCTGCATATGTTCTTCTGGAACCGGTGGGCGATCGATCGGGTGATCACCCGCGTCTTCGTAACGGGCACCAGACGTCTCGCTCGGTGGGTCGCCCACGACTGCGAGGCGCACCTTGACGACCTTGTCCACCGGCGGCTGCCGTGGGTGTTCACGGGTCGGCTGCAGCGTTTCGTCGACCGCCTGCGCGCCGACACCGAAGAGCTGGTCTACAACGTGTCGTATGTGCTGATCCTGTTCGGGATGCTGCTGACCTACCTGTTCCTGGGAACGGCCGGCGGCTGAGGTGCCTCACTAGTGCCGGCCATACTGCTGCAGATCCTCCTGATCCCCGCTCTGGCATCGCTGGCCATCTTTCTGACCCGCCGCCGGAGCGGTCAGATGGCCGGGTGGATCGCCGCGATCGCCCTGTTCTACACCACCTGTCTCGCCGTCCTCGTCACGGTCGAGGTCTATCGGGGCAACGTCGTCGTCGAGGAGTATCTGGTCATCTCCCCCGGCATCGGTCTCCGCCTGCTGGCCGACGGGCTCAGCGCTCCGACCTTGGCGGTCATCCTCCTGCTCTGCACCGTCTTGGCGGTCTACTCGATTCGCTACGTGGAGCACCGGGTTGAGATCCTCTACCACTCGGAGGGCAGCCCCGCCCAGGTCGGCTACCACAGGCAGTTCTTCACGTTGCTGCCGTTCTTTCCGGTCGGTTTCATCGGCACGATCCTGAGCACCAATCTAGTCGCCGTCTACTTTTTCCAGGAAGTGCTGACCATCACGCTGTTCTTTCTGATGGCGTTCTTCGGCTACCGAGAACGGGTGCGTGTCGCGTTCGTGAGCCTGTCGTGGGGCATCATCGGGGCGCTGTTCTTCCTGGTGGGGTCACTCGTCGTCTACAGCCAGATCGGCAGTCTCGAGATCGCGGACCTGCACGAAATGGCGGGAACGCCGCTCGTCACCAGCGCCATCGTCCTGTTCGTGATCAGCCTGATGATGAAGCTGGCCGTGGTGCCGTTCCACGTGTGGATGCCATCGGTGCACGCTGAGCATCCGACATGCATCGCGGGGCTGCTCGCCGTCTATGCGAACCTGGCCGTGTATATCCTGATCCGAGTGACGGTGTTGCCGCTGGGAGACGACTTCGCGCGCTTCGGCCCGCCGCTCATGGTCTTGGCGCTGGCGACGATGATCTACGGGTCACTCCTGACACTGGCCCAGACCGACATCAAGCGTCTGGCGGCCTGTTCCACGATCAGCCAGATTGCATACTCGGTCCTCGGTCTGGCCGCGCTGACGATCGCCAGCGTCGAGGGCAGCATGTTCTTCTTTCTGAGCCACATCATGGGAAAGACGGTATTCTTCTCCACCGCGGGCATCGTCGTCTACGTCACGGGTATCCGCGACATGGACGCGCTTGGCGGGCTGGCGAAGAAAATGCCGGTCACGGCGGCCCTGTGGCTCATCGGCGCCATGATGCTGTCGGGGTTTCCACCGTTCAGCAGCTTCACCGCCGAGTGGATCATGTTCACCGGCATCTTCGAGCGTGGCGTGCAAGCCGGCCCGCTCGGTCTCGCAGTCGCGATCGGCGGGGTGACCGCGATCCTGCTGACTGTCGCCTATTCGTTCGGGGCAGCGCGCAAGATCTTCTTCGGACCGCTGAGCCCCGAACTGGCGAACGCGGACCTGCGAGACCCCCCCTGGACGATGACCGTGCCGCTTCTCGTCGTCGCCGGGGTATCGGTCGCCCTCGGACTCTACCCAGGACCGATGATGGATCTGCTCCATTCGGTCATTGGGACCCTGTGACCGGAGCCCAGCCGGGAGCAGGACTCGGGACACGGGCAGGACTTGACCCGCCGACGGGCAGGGGGTCGGGCCCTCGCGTGCGGCTCACGCACACGCGCCGTCGCTAGTGCACGACCGTCGAGAGCCGGTGACCGCATCTCGACGGCGGTGCACTAGTTGACCCGCGAGATGACCCAGTTACCGTCAATCACCGCTGCTGGTGTAAGTGTCGGGCGCCCTGTTATGCCAGGGTGAGTTTCGCGTACTTGGCTCGCAGGGTTTTTCGTCCGACGTCGTTGAAGTGCACCGTGAGCTTCATGTCGTCGGTCAACGGCTCGACCGAGAGGATGGTCCCCACCCCAAACGTCACGTGGCGCACGCGCGTGCCCGGACTGACACTGATGACCGACTGGTCCTCGTCTTCGTACGCATAACCGTAGTCCGGTTGAATCTCTGTGTTGGTCTCCGCCCGGCTCCGGCCTCGACGCGCCCGCCCGAACGTCGTGGGCACCCGCGCCGGGGTGGAGAAGACCGGTTGCACCACGTCCACCAGCTCCGATGGGATCTCACTGAGAAAGCGCGAAGGCTCAGAGGCCTGATATTCGCCAAAGACGCGGCGGCGAGCTGCGCTCGTCAGAATGAGACGTGTTTGCGCTCGCGTCATCCCGACATAGCAGAGGCGACGCTCCTCCTCGATCGCCTCGTCGTCGTCGTGCGAGCGCATGTGGGGGAAGAGCCCCTCCTCCATCCCGACCATGAACACGACCGGGAACTCGAGTCCCTTCGCGGCGTGCAGGGTCATCAGCCAGACCCGCGCTTCCGGAGCTCCACCGGCGTTGTCCTCGTCTGTCTCCGAGAGCAGGGCCAGCCGGTCAACGAACCCGGCCAGCGACGGATCCGGGTCGCGTAGCTCGTAGTCGCGCGCGGCCGAGACCAGTTCCATCAGGTTGGCCAGTCGCCCCTCAGCCTCCTCGGTTTCCTGATCTCGAAGATCCGTGAGGTATCCACTCTGGTCGAGCAGCTTGCCCAGCACGTCGGAGACCGGCTCTTGAGTCGCGATGTCGCGGAGGCTCCGAATGAGGTCGCGGAAATGTCGGAGCGCGGTCAAGCCACGGGTTGGCAGGAGCTTTTCGTCGAGCGCACGAGCCAGACGCCGCCACAGCGACCCCGCCACTCCGGGGTCTACCCCTGTGCCCGCAAACAGCGGCCCGGCGTCTGGCGCCTGCGGCTCCAGTGCCTCGAGGGCGGTCATGACACCTTTTCCAATGCCGCGGGCAGGCACGTTGACGACCCGTCGGAGGCTGACGTCATCGTCTGGATTCATCAACAACCGGAGGTAGGACAGAGCGTCTTTGACCTCTTTGCGCTCGTAGAACCGGACGCCGCCGATGATCTTGTATGCCGTCCCCTGTCTGAGCAGGGCGTCTTCTAATGCGCGTGACTGCGCGTTGGTGCGGTACAGCACGCCGATCAGCTCTTCCCCGGCCGCGAGCGCCTCGCCCAGCCGACTGGTGATCCAATCCGCCTCTTCGAGCTCGTCACCTCCGCGGAAGTACTTGAGCGACGATCCGCCGGTGCGGTCGGTCCACAGGCGCTTCTCCTCGCGATTGCGGTTCCGTCGGATGACGGCCGACGCGGCGTCCAAGATGACCTGGGTCGAGCGGTAGTTCTGCTCGAGGCGGACGACGGTGGCCTCGGGGAAGTCCTGCTCGAAGTCCATGATGTTGCGGAGGTCGGCGCCGCGCCATTTGTAGATGGACTGGTCCGGGTCTCCCACGACGCAGAGGTTGCGATGGTGGTCGGCGAGATGCCGAATCAGCGTGTACTGCGGCTGATTCGTGTCCTGGTACTCGTCGACCATGATGAACCGGAACCGCTCGGCGTACCGTCGCCTGACCGGTTCAACGGTGGCGAACAGGTCGACCGTACGGAGCAACAGGTCGTCAAAGTCGAGTGCGTTGGCGTCACTGAGGGCCCGACGGTATCGCTCGAACACCTTGGCCGCCATCTCGCCCCGAGCGCTCCAGCTCTCATTCCGGAGCGACTCCGGGTTGGTCATCTGGTTCTTCGCCTGGCTGATGATGGACAGCGCCTGCCGGGCCGGCAGCATCTTGTCGTCGATGTTCAGGTTCCGGAGCGCTCGCCGCACGACGGCCAACTGGTCCGCCGAGTCATAGATCACGAAGTCGCGGGACAGGCCAATGGCCGGTCCCTCGCGTCTGAGGAGCCGAGCACAGAAGGAGTGGAACGTTGATACCCAGAGCCGGCTGCAATCGGCGGCCAGGAGTCGCTCCACGCGCTCTCGCATCTCGGCCGCCGCCTTGTTGGTGAAGGTGACGGCCAGGACTTGATCCGGTTCGGCGTGTCCATCGCCAACCAGGTAGGCCACGCGAGAGGAGATGACGCGGGTCTTGCCCGACCCGGCTCCGGCCAGAATCAACAGCGGTCCCTCGGTCTGCATGACCGCCGCCCGCTGCTCCGGGTTCAATTCCTCCAGGAAGTCCATACCGGGACGGGCCACACGGGGGGGCTCGGTCACTCGACCGTGACACTCTTCGCCAAGTTGCGCGGCTGGTCCACATCACAGCCACGCCGGACGGCGATGTGGTACGCGAGCAGCTGCAGTGGCACCACCATCACAATGGGGGTGAGAAGCGGCGGTGAATCGGGAATCGTAATGATGGCATCCCGGGACGGGTCAATGAGGGGGGCAATCTCCTCGTGAGCGGTGTTGGTGACAGCGATGATGGCCCCGCCGCGAGTCTTGGCTTGCTGCAGGTTCGACACCATTTTCTCAAACACTGGACCGGCTGGCAGCAGGGCGACCACCGGCATGTCTTCGTCGATGAGAGCGATCGGGCCATGTTTCATTTCTCCGGCCGGATACCCCTCCGCGTGAATGTAGGAAATCTCCTTGAGCTTCAGCGCGCCTTCGAGGGCGATCGGGTAGTTGATGCCACGCCCCAGGTACAGAAAGTTGCGATGCGCATGAAAGCGTCGGGCCACGGTCCGAATTACCTCATCGCATCGGAGCGTCTGCTCGAGCAACCGGGGCAGGTGGTTCAGGTCTTCGAGATGGGCCCGCGCGGTGTCGGGGGGCAGCGTCTCTTGCACCTGCGCCAGATACAGCGCCAGCAAGTGGAACGCCACCAGTTGTGACGTGAATGCTTTGGTGGACGCGACGCCGATTTCCGGACCGGCATGGGTGTACACCGTGGCATCGGCTTCACGGGTCGCCATGCTCCCCACCACGTTGCAGATGGCGATACTGACCGCGCCCTTCCGGTGCGCCTCGCGCAGCGCGGCCAGCGTGTCCGCCGTCTCGCCCGATTGGGTGACGACGACCACGAGCGTCGCGGCTGTCACGACCGGGTCGCGATAGCGATACTCCGACCCGTAGTCGACCTCTACTGGTACGCCAGTCAACCGCTCGATCACGAACTTGCCGACGAGCGCCGCATGCCAGGATGTGCCGCAGGCCAGCAGGACGATCCGCTCTACCGCACGTAGCCGCTCCTCAGGAATCTCGAGTTCACCGAGGAAGACCTGGCCTGACTCGAGCGACGCACGCCCCAGCACTGTCTCCTGAACCGCCCACGGCTGCTCGAAGATCTCTTTCAACATGAAATGCTTGTAGCCGGCTTTCTCGGCCATCACCGGGTCCCAGGTGATGCGCTGGGTCGTCGTCTGCACCGCGGCGCCGTCGAAGTCGGTGAACTCGACCCCGGCGCGGGTGATGACGGCCACCTCCTGGTCTCCCAGAAAGACGACATTACGGGTATGGCTGAGAATGGCTGGCACATCAGAGGCGACGAAGAATTCCTGATCGCCCAGCCCGACCAAGATCGGCGGTCCGTTGCGCACTGCGACCAGTTTCTGCGGATCGTCGGCGCTGAGCAGCACCAGTCCGAAGAGTCCCTTGACGGCGACCAGTGCGCGTCGCACCGCACACTCGAGCCCGTCGTCGCGCATTTCTCGCTCGACCAGGTGGGCGATCACTTCCGTGTCGGTTTCGGTCTGGAAGAGGTGCCCGTCCGCCTCGAGCTCGTGTTTCAGATCCAGGTAGTTCTCGATGATGCCGTTGTGCACGACCACGATCCGGCCGGTACAATCGCGGTGAGGGTGGGCGTTCTCCTCCGTGGGCCGTCCGTGGGTGGCCCACCGCGTGTGGCCCAGACCGTAGTCGCCGTCCACCGGCTGGGCGGCAATCACTTCCTCCAGACGGGCCAGCTTGCCGGCACTGCGCCGAATCTCGAGCCCGTCGCCCGCGAGGGCAATGCCGGCGGAGTCGTAGCCGCGGTATTCCAGTCGGCGCAGTCCCTCGATCAGGACCGGGACGACCGGCTTGTCTCCGATGTAACCGATGATGCCGCACATAGACGTCGAGCCTGGTGTCCTGAGTCCGCTACGAGTTCTCGTCGTCCCGGCGGCGGCTGGCCCACTCAGTCTTGTTGAGCTGCCGGCTGCGGGCCACGCTGAGGGCGCCGGCTGGGACGTCCTCCGTGATGCAGGAACCGGCTCCGACGTAGGCGCCGTCGCCCACCGAGACCGGCGCCACCAGCTGTGTGCCGCTGCCGATGAAGGCGTTGTGCCCAATCGCGGTCGCGTGCTTGTTCACGCCGTCGTAGTTGCAGGTGATTGTCCCGGCGCCAACGTTGGCGCCGTCGCCCACCGAGGTGTCGCCCAGATACGTTAGATGATTCGCCTTTGATCCTCGGCCCAACGACGTTTTCTTTGTTTCGACGAAGTTGCCGATCTTCGCCTCTGCTCCGACCACCGTACCCTCTCGCAAATGGGCAAACGGCCCCACTCGAGCGCCCTCAGCGATCCGGGCGTTCTGGATGACGCAATGGTTGTTGACCAGCACGTCGTCTGCAAGCGTCGAATCGACGATCCGAACGCCCGCGTGCAATTCACATCGGGCCCCGACGGTCGTCCGACCCTCAAGAAACACACCAGGGTGCATCACCGTATCCGGACCCACGGTGACGTCCACGTCGACGTAGGTCGTGGCGGGGTCTTCGATCGTGACGCCTGCCGCCATCAATTCTTCGTTCTTGGTCTGTCTCACGATCCGTCCGACCTCTGCCAATTCGGTTTGGCTGTTAATGCCGCGCACCTCGTCGGGGTCCGACACCTCGATGGTTTCGACCGGCAACCCGCGGCCCCGGTAGATCGTTACGAGTCCGGGCAGATAGATCTCGTTGACGGCGCCGCCGCGTGGAATCTCTAGGAGGGCGTCAAAGAGCGGATCGAGGTCGAACGCGTAGATCCCGCTGTTGATCTCCTTCAGTTGCCGCTGCGCGTCCGATGCATCTTGCTCTTCGACGATCTCGGCGAGTTGCCCCTCGGTCCGCACAATGCGCCCGTATCCGTATGGCCGCGGCACATGCGCCGTCACGACTGTAGCCGCGGCTTTGGTTCTTTCATGCGTGGCGACCAAATGCTCGAGCGTGGCGGCTCGCACCAACGGCACGTCGCCGGACAATACCACCAGCGTGCCGCGCCGTCCTTGCAACATCGGAGCGGCCTGGAGCAACGCGTGACCGGTCCCGAATTGTTTCGATTGCACCACGAATCGGAGCGAAGAGCGGTCGCCCAGGTCCGCCTGCACCTGAGTCGCTTGGTGCCCGACCACGATCCCCGTGATGGCTGGATTCAGCGGCTCCGCCGCCCGAAGGACATGTTCAATCAACGCCAGCCCGGCCAGCCGATGCAGCACTTTGGGCCGCGACGACGCCATCCGGGTGCCTTGCCCGGCCGCCAGAATCAGGACGTGACGTGACATTCCAATTAAGTTTCCGAGCGAGTCGTCCGTCTGGCCGTGTTACTTCGTCGGTCACAGCCCGCCTGGCTGCTCCCTCCTCGCGCCTGGTCAGACGAACGCCTCGCCAGGACACTCTCTGGGCCCAGTGTAATCGATTGGCGGCCGGCGCCGTCAGCTGAGACGCGAGGATCTTACGGGGTCTCGATCGCGTCAAGAAAGGGCTGACTTCCCCGGATTGGGTCGAAATCTGGCTCGTGTTTCGCATTAAGCCGATTTCGTGGATTGAGTGCAATCGCCTTGCTCAAGTGCCGTCCCGCCGTATCCGCGTCAGCGCGTTGGGCATGCGCGAGCGCCAGCATGTAATACACGTGGTCGTTGCTCGAATCTGTGGCCGCGGCGGTGCGGAGGAGTGCGAGTGCATCGTCGACATCATGACGATTGAGCGCCAAGGTAGCGGCCAGAATTCTTTCGGCGGCGCCCTTCGGTGGCTTTGCTCGTGGACCGGTCGCTCGCTCACACACGGCGATGTACAGACGCGCGCGTTCGTGCAATTCCCGTTCGTCCGGATACAGCTCGAAGAGCTGCCGAAAGGCGGTGGATGCTGCGTCGTAGCGGTGCCGTTGCAGGGCTTTGAGACCCTTCTCGTACAACGCGACCGCTTTGGCATACGCGACCCCAATCTTCACCACCGCCGGCGAACCGGATGGCCGTTTGCGACGGCCGGCCGTCGTGCGTTTTACGGCGGTGGCGACCTTTGGCCGCTTTGTCCGGGCCGCAGTCTTGGTCGCGGCGGCGCGAGCCGTGGGGCGTCGCTGCTTGGCCATTCGGTCTCCTTCGATGCCGGGTCTGGCGGACGATGATTAGATCGACCGGAAACGTTAACAAACAGCCGCAGGTCGGTCAAGGCACCCCCTGTGGCCTGACCCAGCCCAACATGTTTTCGGTCTTTAGACCAATTTATGTCAACTTATGTAGTTCGGTGTACATGTCGCGCGTGCTAAGGCCGTATTTCTTGGCCATTTCTTTTACGGCAGCGCGCCTAGACCTAATTTTTTCTGTTGTTTGACCAAATTCATATTGCAAGACAGAGCGCTCTGGCAAGGGCACTGCGACAGGAAATGGCTGGAGTGGAGGCCAGACCACGCAGGTGTACTCGCCTCGCGGTGATATAATCGTGTCGATGTGTTCCGAAATAGGTCTAGTGACCAATTCTTCATGGATCTTAGTGAGTTCTCGACAGATGGTGACTTGACGATCTCCCCAGCATTCGCGCGCAATCCGAAACGTGGCGCGGATACGATGCGGCGACTCGAAGAAAATCAGTGTGCGCGTCTCAGCCGCCAGGTCCAGGCACCACTTTTTCCGGTCATTCGACTTCCGCGGAGGGAACCCGACAAAAGTAAAACTGTGCGGAGGCGCACCCGAACCGACCAGCGCGGCAATTGCCGCTGACGGCCCTGGTAAGGGCACGACCTGGACCTGAGCGTTAAGCGCTTGACGCACGAGCACCAGACCAGGATCCGACACTACCGGTGTCCCGGCGTCAGACAGGAGCGCGATCGACGAACCCGCAAGAAGACGGGCCACTAGTTCCGGTGATTTCTGTCGTTCGTTGTGTTCGTGCAGGCTGGTTGTCTTGGTGCTGACCCCGTGATGCCTCAGCAATTTCGCTGTGTGTCGGGTGTCCTCCGCGGCGATCAGGTCGACTTCGCCAAGAATTCTGATGGCGCGGAGGGTGATGTCCTCCAGGTTCCCGATCGGGGTAGCGACCAGATAGAGCGTGCCAGACATCACGGGACGCGGACGGTCCGTTATTGTAACATTCAAGTGATTGCATCGCTTTGGGCCCCGTGGGCTGACCAACCCGGGCTCTGCGGAAAACCGACCTAAACCGGGTCACGGAGGCGCTGCGCCGATTACGCATGTACACGACGGAACCGCTGTCACATCTGGTCGACCAGTACCTGGACTTTCTGCACGAGAGCGCCCCCAGCGCTGCGGCCTCCGACGGAGTCCATACGCACGACGACCGCCTTGAGGACCTCTCCCGAGCCGCCATCGAGACCAAAGGGCACGACCTGGGCGGATTCGCGCGTCGTCTTGACCGGATTTCCACTCGGAGCCTGACCGTCGAGGAGCAGCTTGAGCGCCGCATGCTCGCCGATGACATCCGAGGCCGGGTCTTCGAGCTCGAGGAAGTCCGCCCGTGGGAGCGTGACCCGCACTTCTATGCCGCACTGCTGTCCACCACGCTCGCCCGCCAGGCGTTGTTCGATTTCGCGCCGGTCGAGGAGCGCGCCCGCCGCGTGGTCTCCAAGTTACGTCAGACGCCGCGGCTCATCGAGGCCGCACAGACCAACATCGAAGACCCGCCCGGCATCTTCATCAAGACCGGAGCCGAGACCTTCGATGAGGTCGTGACGTTCATCGAATGTGGCCTACCACGAGCCTTCCGACAGCTGGCAGATCTGCACCTGCTCGGCGACCTCGCCGACGCGGCGACCGAGGCCACCGATGCTATCCGGCGGTATACCAGCTACCTGCGCGACACCCAGGCGCCTCATAGTCGCGGGACCTTTCGGCTCGGTCGCGAACGTTTTGAAGGCCGGTTGCGATATCAGGATGGCATCGCCGTCAGCGCCGAGCGGCTGCTCGCCATCGCCGAAGACGAGTTGGTTCGTACCCAGGAACAGTTCCGGGAGGTGGCCGCGAGAATTGACCCGACGGCCGACGCCACTAAGGTGTGGTCCGGCGTGAAGGCACAGCACCCCGCGGCCGGCGACCTGGTTAATACCGTGCGCACCCAGCTCGACGACCTCCGGGCCTTTGTTGAGCGCCACGCGATCGTGACCGTCCCCGACGCCGAGCCGATCATCGTGGCCCCAACCCCGCACTTCTCCCGATGGACGGCCGCCAGTGTGTGGAGTCCAGGCCCGTTCGAGTCGAAATCATTGCCCTCGTACTACTACGTGACGGACGCCCATCCGTCGTGGTCCGCCGAGCGCGCCGAACAACATCTGCGTAGCCTCAACGTGGCGACCCTCTGGTCGGTCTCCGTGCACAAGGCCTACCCGGGCCACTTTCTCCACAGCTGCCATCAGCGCGGGATCGAACGGACCGTCCGGAAGTCGACCCTGTTCGCCCCTGTGTCCTTCGCGGAGGGGTGGGCGCACTACTGCGAGCAGATGATGGTGGAAGAGGGTCTGGCGAAAGACAACGACCGGATCAAGCTCGGCCAGACCGCCGAAGTGTTGCTGCGTCTGGCGCGGATGGTTGTCGGGATACGCCTGCATACCGAGGATATGTCCGTCGAGCAGGGTGTCCGATTCTTCCAGGACGCAGCGCATCTGGAAGAGGGCAGCGCGCGGCGCGAAGCGGAGCGGGGGACGTTTGACCCCGCCTACGTCCTATACGCCGCTGGTCGCCTCATGTTGCGTAAGCTCCGCGCGGACGTCCAGGCCCGCGAGGGTTCGTCGTTCTCGCTCAAGTCATTCCACGACCGCTTGCTCGGGCACGGGTCGGTTCCAATCTGGCTCCATCGTACGCTGCTGCTCGGGGATACCGGCGACGAGTTGCTGGATTGACGCTTCTCCGGCCAGCCGGTACCATCACCTGTTCCGCCGTCGGCGCCAGGACAGCATCACATGCCACTCTACGAATACCAGTGCGACGCGTGCGGGCACCGTTTCGAGCAGATCCGAAAATTCTCCGACCCGCCGCTGACCGTCTGCCTCAAGTGTGACGGGGCCATCCGGAAGCTCGTCTCGTCCCCGGCCATCCAATTCAAGGGCACGGGCTGGTACGTCACAGACTACGCAAACAAGGGACGGTCGGACACCGAGGCCTCAGAGGCAGGGACGTCGTCGGACGAGAAGACCGCCAAGACCGACACCAAGAAAACACAGAGCGGCGAGTCGAAAGCTACGAAGGGTTCCGACAAGTCGTCCTCCTCCAGCTCCACTACCTCAAGCAAGAACGGCTCGTCGTCCACCGACTGACACCCCCGCCCCACCATGCTCGATCCCGCGCTGCTTCGTGACGAGGCCTCCGACGTCGCCGCCCGCCTCGCTCAGCGAGGGGACGGCCTCGACGACCTCGTGCGCGAGTTGCGTCGACTCGACAGCGAACGCCGTGCCATCCTCCCGGGGCTGGAAGCCGCGCGGCACGCCAAGAAGGCTCTTGGGGCGCAGATCGGGAAAGCCAAACGGGACGGTCAGCCGACGGACGCGTTGATGGAGGCTGGCCAGGTGCACACCGCCACCATCGACACCGAGGAGACCCGACTCGACCAGGTGGAACGGGCGCGTCACGCGCTCCTGCTCAAGTTGCCCAATCTCGCGCACGAGTCGGTACCGACCGGCGTGAGCGAGGCAGACAACGTCGAGGTCCGCCGACACGGCGAGCCACCCACCTTCGAGTTCGCTCCCCAGTCTCACGCCGAACTTGGCCCGGCGCTCGGAATCATCGATTTCGAGCGCGGCGTGAAACTGGCGGGTGCGCGATTCGCCGTCCTGTGCGGCGCCGGGGCCAGGCTGTCGCGGGCGCTCATCAATTTCATGCTGGACCTGCACACGACCGAGCACGGATACATCGAGGTTGAACCTCCGTTCCTCGCCAACCCCGAGTCCCTGCTCGCCACCGGACAGCTTCCGAAGTTTGAAGAAGACCTGTTCAAAATCGCCGGCGACTGGGACCTGTACTTGATCCCGACGGCTGAGGTCCCGCTGGCCAATCTGCACCGCGGAGAGATCCTCGACGGTCGCGCGCTCCCGCTCCGGTACACCGCCTATACGCCCTGTTTCCGGAGCGAGGCCGGCTCCTACGGCGCCGACGTCCGTGGCCTCATTCGTCAGCACCAGTTCGACAAGGTGGAGATGGTCGCCTACACCCGGCCCGACCAGTCGTATGAGTTCCTGGAGCAGTTGACGATGCACGCCGAGACCGTCCTGCAGCGCCTGGGTCTGGCCTACCGCACGGTCGTTCTCTGCACCCGCGACATGGGGTTTGCGGCCGCTAAGACCTACGACATCGAAGTGTGGTTGCCCGGCCAGCAGAAATACCGCGAGATTTCGTCGTGTAGCAACACGGAGGCATTTCAGGCCAGGCGCGCCAACATCAAGTTCCGGCCCGACGGCAAGGGCAAGGCCGAACATGTTCACACCCTGAACGGATCAGGCCTCGCGGTTGGACGCACCCTGCTCGCGATTCTCGAGAACTACCAGCAAGCCGACGGCTCGGTCGAGATCCCAGATGCCCTTCGCCCTTATATGCACGGCCGGGAGGTCATCGAGCCACAATGACGGCACGGTGCCGCAGGTCTTTGAATCCGCCCGACGGTTCAGCACGTAGCCGCGGGTCTTCAGACCAGCCAACGCCGGATTAGAGTACGTCGCTGCGGGTCTTCAGACCCCCCCGGGGAGGGATGGCCGAGTGGTTGAAGGCGGCGGTCTTGAAAACCGTTAGACGTGAAAGCGTCTCCAGGGTTCGAATCCCTGTCCCTCCGCCATCTGATTGTCAAATAACGTCTCGTAAACTCCACTGCCGGTCGTCTAATTCGGGATTCACATCCAACGTGGAGGAGGGCCGCCCTCCCCCCTGACCCACGCGTGGGAAGGGGGAGGACGGAACGGTGGGGTGCGTTGGCGCGAGGCTAAGGGATAGGAGTTGGGATCGGCGAAATAGAAACAAACGCAGTAGGATTTGGGACCGGCGAAATAGAAACAAACGAAGCCCTACGGCCCGTGTCCATAGTGGAGTTTGACCGCTGCATCGCGTTGTGGCGTGACGCGTTCCAATCACTGTAGTGCGGCCCCCCACTCACTCCGTCCAACTGCTCTTCGGTCATTGCCACTGTGTCGGTCTGCTTGGTCCTCATCGTCTGTACTCCTTGCTGTGTCCGTCTGCGGCTCATCCGCAGTCGATGATGGCAGTGTAGAGTCCGGCGACGAACCTCACCATGACGCACCACACAGAGCCTCTGTGAAGTTGATCACAGAGCAGCGACGCCCAACGCCGCGCACCTGCGTGAGCCGTTCTCCGCCCTCGGCCTTCTTCTCCGTTCTTTGCCTTGGCCACGCTATACTCACCCTCTCATTTCTAGTGAAGGTTGGAGGCGTGGATGGCCCTTGCGAGCGGCACGCGTGTCGGGATTTATGAGGTCACGGCCAAGATTGGCGAAGGTGGCATGGGTGAGGTGTATCAGGCCCGCGACACCACCCTGGATCGGGATGTGGCCCTCAAAGTGCTCCCCGAGGCGTTTATCGCGGACCCGGACCGCCTGGCCCGGTTCCAACGGGAAGCCAAAGTTCTCGCTTCGCTGAACCATCCCAATATTGGCGGCATTTACGGGTTGGAGAGCGCCGAGGACACCCAAGCGTTGGTCCTGGAGTTGATTGAAGGCCCGACGCTGGCGGACCGGATTGCGGAAGGCCCCATTCCGGCCGATGAAGCCCTGAATATCGCGAACCAGATTGCGGAAGCGCTGGAGGCGGCCCACGAGCAGGGCATCGTCCACCGAGATTTGAAGCCAGCGAACGTGAAGGTCAAGTCTGATGGCACGGTGAAGGTGCTGGACTTCGGCTTGGCGAAGGCGGTGGCATCTGAAGCCCACGGCGGAAGTGCGACCACATCGGCGACGGTGTCGATCACGGGCGCGACGCAAATGGGGATGGTCATTGGTACTGCGGCGTATATGGCACCCGAGCAGGCCAGGGGAAACCAGGTAGACCAGCGGGCCGATGTGTGGGCGTTTGGGGCCGTACTGTATGAGATGTTAGCGGGACACAAGGCTTTCCCTGGCGATGATGTGTCAGACACTCTGGCGACGGTGTTGAAGAGCGACCCTGAGTGGGATGTCGTTTCGAAAACCGTTCCAGATTACGTCCTTCAGGTGTTGCGGGCTTCGCTTGAGAAGGATCAAAAACAGCGACTCCATCACATGGCAGACGTGCGATTGGTGATGGCCGGTGCGTTCAAGGTGGTGTCGAGCGGCTCGATCGAATCCGTTGCGAACGCGCCGTTGAAGGTGTGGCAGCGGCCCATCCCAGCAGCCATGGCTGTTTCGATTGCCGTTTTCTTTATTGGTTTTTCTGCTTGGCAGCTGACGCGGTCGGATCCGATGCCCGCGAACTTAACAGCAACGTTTTCTGTTCCGGTTAGCCCGGAGGAGGATTTTACTGAGGATGTCGATAGTGTCTGGAGGACCGGTCGCCATCTCGTTTCCTTTTCACCAGATGGCAGCCAGATTGTCTACGCCGCAAACAACCAATTGTATTTACGTCGTCTTGGCCAATTGGGTGCAACGGCGATCCCAGGGACGGAAAGTGACTCTACCGCCACTCCCTTCATCTCGCCGGATGGTGAATGGATTGGATTTTTTGCAAACGGGCAGCTGAAGAAGATAGCAATGGGCGGTGGTGCTCCGGTGACGCTGGCCGACACAGTTGACCTGTGGGGGGCGACCTGGAGTGCAGACGACACGATTCTCTTTGGGCAGGGTCCTGACGGCCTCTGGAAAGTACCGGGCGCTGGTGGAACGCCAGAGGTTGTAATCACCGTGGGGGAAGGGGAAGCGGCCCACGGACCACAGATGTTGCCGGGAAACGAGTGGGTTCTTTTCTCACTGCATTCTCGGCAAACCGAAGGTGTGATTATCGCCGGGGCTCGGTCAAACTGGGACAGTTCACAGATAGTGGCTCAGTCGGTGGAGACGGGTGAGCGGAGGGTCCTCGTTGATCGGGGCACGGACGGTCGTTATTTACCGACTGGTCACTTGGTCTATGCGGTTGACGCTGACTTGTTCGCGGTGCCGTTTGACAGTGAAGAAGTTGGGACTACCGGGGGGCCTGTGTCCGTTGTAGAAGGTGTCGCGGCTGCTGTGCAGACAGGCGGCGTCCATTTTGCAGTTGCCAATAATGGCTCACTTCTCTACGTGCCTGATCGTGGCGTAGCTGGTAGTGCCGACCGCCTCCTCGTTTGGGTCGACCGTGAGGGGCGAGAGGAATTGGTGACGGATGGTTCAGGTAGTTACATGGCACCCCGAGTATCGCCCGATGGCACCCGGATTGTGGTTGGCGTAGAAGGTGAGAACGCGGACATCTGGACGGTCGATCTGCGCAATGAACGCGGTAATAGACGATTTACTTTTGACGTGGCGGACGACCTTGACCCGCTATGGACACCCGATGGTGAGCATGTCGTCTTCAGTTCAGGCAGAGACGCCGGAGGGCTGTTTCGGCGACCTGCGGACGGGACCGGTGAGCCAGAGTTGCTGGTGGCTGGCAGCTTGATGCGCCCGTACGGGTGGACAGATGATGGGCAGCTGGTCGTTCTCGGAGTGCGGGACAACAGCAGTGCGGATATCGGCGTGGCACCGTTGGATTCGGTAACGGAAGTGACGTGGCTACTCGCTGAGGCCTTCGGAGAACGGCGTCCAAGCCTATCGCCAGATGGTCGGTGGCTTGCCTATCAATCTGATGAAACGCGGCGGCAACCGGAAATAGTTGTACGTCCATTTCCTAACGTCGAAGAGGGGCGGTGGCAGATTTCAAGTGAAGGCGGAGAGGGTCCGCTCTGGTCTCGGGATGGGGCGGAACTCTTCTACCGAGCCGAAAATAAGTTGATGGTCACGCGGGTAGAGACGGGGGTGACATTCGACTACACGACGCCAGACACCCTGTTCGATTTGTCGTCGTATGAGTTTCCTGGTTCAAACCGAAACTATGATATTTCTCCAGAGGGCGAGCGGTTTCTGTTTCTTAAGACAGCCGGCAACGGGAACTCCTCGGACTCCAGACCTAGTTTCGTCGTGACTCTCAACTGGTTTGAAGAACTAAGAGACCGAGTCCCTATCCCTTAGTCAAATTTGTCTCTGCGTGGGACCCGGTCCACCTGCGTAAGTCCTAACCTTTGGATTCCCCCCTGTCGGCCAGCGATAGGATCCGTGCCTGAACCCTTAACGTCGTACAAGGACGACCAATGCATGATGTTCTCGAACCCATCAGTCAATATTTGCCTAAGGCCTCCACGGCGTCGGAATTCTTTAACCAGGTCAACCAGTTATTGACGGAACGCCATGGATTTACACCAGGCAACACACGCTTCGCGGAGGGAGCCTGCTCGGATGAGATCAATGAGCCGGAACTCGAGCGTCTGGAGCAGCACTGGGGAGAGCGGTTCAAGTTCGGCGGACTCGCTGGCTATTGCCACGGCGGGAGGACGGGACTAGGCGCGGTGAGCCATCATGTTCCCGAGGAAGATGGGCAACGGAACCTGCTGTTGGTTGGAGGGCCACATATCGGGTGGCACGACGGGGAGTGGGGCGAAGTGCTTCGCGTGGGGCAGGCAGAAACCACCACTTCCTGCGGCGCACTGATGGCCATCGTGGAGGCTGGCTACGCTGGGTTACAAGCCAAAACTATGGACCCGTTGGACGCGCAGCAATTCTTTGTGGAGCGGCTCATGCTGCCCTTTCTCAAGAAGGCGGATGATGGAGGAGAAGTCCCTTTGATCGTCCGAGCAACCCAGTTCCTGATGCGGCGAATCGATACTGATCTCCGGACCATTGTGGACGAGCTACTGCCGTACTTCGAAGGGCAGATTGCGTGCGTTACGGGGGTGACCATCAACACCGCCTCTGGTAATTTCTTTTGTCCGTCGACGCAGGCCGTCCGCAATGACCGGGCGACCGGCAAAACGGTGACGTTGACCTGAGAGGAGGAGGGCCGCCCTCCCCCCCTGACCCACGTGTGGGCAGGAGGAGGGCGGAGTGGCAGGGTCCGTTGCTTCGAGGCAGTGATGGAAACTGTGCCTCGGGCAAGTTGTAGATAGCGATATTGCTCAATTGTCCATGGGCACACACCCTCTGAACCGCATCTTAGTACTCGACTTGTCCAGCCTCAGGACTCCGCCTTGGACACCATCAAACTGGACCACGTTGTGGCGTGACCCGTTCCAATCACTGTAGTGCGGCCCCCCACTCACTCCGTCCAACTGCTCGTCGGTCATTGCCACTGTGTCGGTCTGCTTGGTCCTCATCGTCTGTGCTCCTTGCTGTGTCCGTCTGCGGCTCATCCGCAGTTGATGATGGCAGTGTAGAGTCCGGTGACGAACCTCACCATGACGCACCACACAGAGCCTCTGTGAAGTTGATCACAGAGTGCCGACAGCGCCTCGCCCGCCCCTGCGTGAGCCGTAACCCCCGCATTGGACCCCCTGCTGGCTAGCGGTAGGACCAGCGTGCACTAATATCACGAGCATGGAACATCCCACCCCGATCCACCCGCGAGACCTCGCCGTCTACTCGCCTGACAAGATGGGCAAGAGCACGATCTTCCGCTCCGAGCGGGTGATGGTCGGGCTGAATGCGTTCGAATCAGGGCAGGAACATGCGCTGCACGCCCATGAAGGCATGGACAAGGTCTATCAGGTCATCGAAGGCCGAGGACTTTTCTTACTTGAAGGCGATGAGGTTCCCATGCAAGCTGGAGTCTTGTTGGTCGCACCCGAAGGCGTACCTCATGGTATCCGCAATACTGGCACGGAACGGCTGCTCGTGCTCGTCATACTCGCTCCAGCGCCGTAGCAGCGAGGACCGTCCAGCGACCGCGGTGCAGTCCTTGAGCTGCAGATCAACTTGGTGCTGAGTTAATTTGAGGAACTCCAATCGCGGATGTCGGTGAACTGACTCCACCAGACGACGCGACGGTTTCAGAACCCGGTCCACCAGTTACGGTTGGAAGATGGGTCAGCACCACGGACTGCCGTGTGCGGTCGACACGCTTCATGTATAAGTAAGAGATGACACACCAGTCCATGATCGCGCTGGAGGCGGGGCTCGATGCGGTCGGCGAATCACCATCCGACGGCGGTGCGGTGAAGCTGATCGTGCGGCGACCCTCCATTGGCGAGCGCGAAACGGTTGCAGTGGGGGAGCTGAGTCTGACCGAAGGGCTCGTCGGTGACAACTGGCAACATCGGGGCAGTTCCCGGACCGACGATGGGTCCGCGCACCCCGAGATGCAACTCAACCTGATGAACAGTCGGGTGGCCGATCTGGTGGCGGTCGGCGTCGAACGCTGGCCGCTGACCGGTGACCAGCTGTTTGTCGATCTAGACCTGAGTTTCGAGAACCTGCCACCCCGGACACGGCTAGGGTTGGGCTCCGCGGTCATCGAGGTGACCCCGGAACCGCACACCGGTTGCAACAAATTCGTAGCTCGCTTTGGTCTGGACGCCGTGAAGTTCGTCAACTCGGAACGCGGACGTCAGTTACGGCTGCGAGGGCTCAACGCGAAGGTCGTGCAACCCGGCACGGTCCGTGTGGGTGACGCCATTCGGAAACTCGACGCATCGTCGGAGACACTGTGACTCACGCCCGACGTGTTTCATCTCCATCCTCGCGGTCGTGAGTCTCGTGGCCGGCGCGTGCGCGAGTGAACCCGATGGCGTGGACCCCGTGGCGCCGGCGCCGGTCACCGCAACCCTCCCCCCGCATGAGCGCGAACCCTCGGTCACCGAACTCGCCGAAGGTGACCCGGCTGGAGAGAGGAATCCGGTGTCGCGCTTGCGCTGGACGCCGATTATGACTAGTTGCGAAACGGCGCGCGGTTGGTGCTGAGCTACGACTGCACCGCATGAGCGTTCACCGGTACGGTTGAGAACACCGCCGAGCGCACCCTCTGCGACGTATGGGTCGAAGTGCACCTCTCCAACGGCACCGAACTTGGTCCGACGATTCCGATCAACCTCCAGGTCGTCGCAGCCTGTCTCCCTGGCCAGCTACGACGCCGTCTTTGACGGTTGGTCCGCGCATCCCGAGGTTGGGCGCGACGAACATGGAAACCGGGAGGGGCGTGGCGAGCGCGCGGAGCACCGGTAGTCGTCGCTGTCACTGAGGGAACAGCATCGTCACATTCTCCACGAATCGACTGAAGGGAAACATGTCGAACGCGGTGTGCGCCGTGGCCTTGTAGCCGAGTTCCTGGAACGCCCGGAGATCCCGAACGTGTGCCTCGGCCGAGCAGCACACGAGGCAGATATAGTGCGGGGTCAGTTTCGCGATGCCCTCAACGACTCCCGCGCGACACCCGGCGCGAGGGGGATTAACGATCGCCGCGTCGCAGTGGGGATGAGACCCTCGGGCCAGGTATCCCTCTACCGACGCGCGCTCGTAGGTGGCCACGCGCCCCGCCGCTTCCGCGTTGAGTCTGGCAAGAGCGATTGCATTCGGATCCGAGTCGACCCCGGTTGTGCTCGTGGCGCCGTTGCCTGCCAGCAAGGAATGCACGCCAACCCCGCAATACAGGTCCAGCACTGATGTCGGCGTCTCCTCGGAGACGACCGACGCGATGTGTCGAAGCAACGGTTCGGTCAACCAGTAGTTGGTCTGAAAGAACCCCAGGGGGTGCGAGAGGACTTCCCGGCCGAGCAGTTGGTGCCGGACAAGCGGGTCTCCTACCGTCAGACCCTGCGCAGGTACGGAGACCCCGGAGACAGCCGGTGTGTCAAGGAGCAGTTCCTCGGCCCAACGACGAAGAGAGACGGACTCGGCCCGGTCGACGGCCAAGACCAGGTGTGCTCGCTGGGTGCCGTAGCCGAGGCGCAGATCAAAGCCTCGAATCGGGTAGTGCGCGTAGCTTCGGCTGATCCTTCCGATCACGGTCTGAGCCAGCCGCTGGCCGAAGCCGGGGAGAATCCAACGTGTGGACTCCCACGTGTCTCGGCCACCGACGGGGTCGGCACCCGTGATTGCCAGGTCACCGGCGGTTTCGGTGACCGAAAAACGGGCATGTCCGCGAAACCCGTCGTGTAGGGGGCTGGGTCGCAGGTCGACAGTCACGTGCGGGCACACCGGCGCGAGAAGATGCTCGAGACGGGTCCTCGTCTCCGCCAGATGTCTCGCGTAGCTGTCGCGTCTGATAGTCACGCGCCACGCCGACCCGTACGCTTTGGCCGGGTGGTCGCCATCTTGGTCCGCGCGAGGCTGTTACACACCCCGTACGCCTCTTCAAGCCAGTCGGTGATCGGCGCTTCCACCTCGTCCCGGTGCCTGATCTGAATGAGGTGCGCGACTTTGCGCTTTGACGCCCGAGTGCGTCGGCGCACCTGTGGCGCCGTCACCTCACGGGCCAGGAACAGGCACACTTCGAGAAACGTCCACTTCGGCCGCACGAAGAAATAACAGGACTTGCGCGAGAACATGATCTAATTATGCGACGCGTAGGTCTGGGGGCGTCCCAACGATGGCGGTGTCGACGAAGAGGTCACCGACCACGAATTGCGAGAACGGCTCACGACGGCGGGTTCGCGCCCCGGCACGCCGCTCTACATGTCGCCCGAGCAGGTCCAAGGCAACAAGACCATCGACGAGCGCACGGACATCTGACCGTTCCGACACGACTGGACGAGATCTGCCTGAAAGCGATGCAGAAAGAGCCGCGTGGCCGTTACTCGAACATCATGGACATGGTGCGCGAAATTCGGCAGTTCTGCGAGCAGACCATGCTAGGCCCGACCGGTTCGTGAGAGACCGACCGGCTGCTAGAGCTCGGCCCGCATCCAGGCAGTGGCCAGACTGTCGGCGTATTCGTTCCAACGGTTGCCCGAGTGTGCCGCGATCCACGTGAGCGTGCACTGCGGGCGGGCCCGGTAGAGGGCCAGGAGTTCCTGGACGAGCTCCAGATTCTTGATCGGGCCGGTCTTTCTCTTCCAGCCTCTCCGCTCCCATCCAGGGGCCCACTTCGTGATGGTGTCCACACAGAGGCGGCTGTCGGTCCAAACCTCGGTGACCGCGTCCTCTGGTAGCATTTGGAATGCCGCGATCAGGGCGCGCAGTTCCATGCGGTTGTTGGTCGTGTCCGGATCGTGGCCGTGCTGCTGGCCCTGAATCTCGCCGTCCTCCACCCAGACTGTCCCCCATCCTCCCGGACCCGGATTGGGCACCGCGCTTCCGTCGGTGAACACGCCGGACCCGGGACCGTCCCCGTACTTCGCTAGCACCTGGGCCAGGGTGAGGTTCTCCTCCCGCAGCGACCGGCCCCGGTCGGCTCCGCCGCCTTCAGGGCCTCGTGCGCCCGGAGGTGCGCCGGCCGGCTTCTTCTGAGAGTGCTCACGGCAGTACTTCGGCTCCCATCCGGGGTACTTGTCGATCAACGCTCGAGCAACCTCGAAGGCCGCACCACAGACCGTGCACCGGAAACCAGTCACTCCGCATTCAATTCCAGGGCGGCTCGGGCGACGTCCCCGTCCTGAATGGTCTTCCGTCGGTCGGCCGTGGCCAGTTGTCCGGCGGCTCGCCCAAGCCGACGGATGTAGTTGTCCACCTGCGTGCCTGCGGCCACCAGGGCCGACCCGCTGATTCGGCAACCTCCCGAGGCCTCCGTCAGCAGTCGTTTCACTGGGGCGTTTGGTACTTCTGACATGGTCAGACCTCCTTGTATTCCTGCGATGCTACCCCCGATGGTAGCCCAGCACGGGCGCCGGTTTTCCGACGAGGCGCCCGTCTGGCGGTGTTGCTTCGTCGGTCACAGCCCACCTTGGCTGCTCCCTCCTTGCGCCTGGCCAGACAGACGCCTCGTCAGAAAACCCCCGCGGACGGTTTTCAGCAACTTCCTAGGTCGTCGGGTACACTAATCACTCCGCCCGGTTACGATCAACGGTCGCGTCTTTTGGCGGCAACCGACAAGCAAACCGGCCTGGTGTATGGCAGACAGAATCGGCATTGAAGACCTTCGAGGTTGCGGCATCGTTGCGCTGGTGTCCGGCGGCCTCGATAGCGTGACGTTCACACGGTGGGCCCGGGACCACGGGGTCAAGGTGCACTGTTGCACCGCGGATCTCGGTCAGCCGGATGAGGAGGACATCGGCGACATCGAGACCCGAATGCGGCAGGCTGGAGCGGAGACGTTCGCCTTGGTCGATGGGCGCCAGGCGCTGGCAGAGGCCGGGGTGCTGCTGCTGATCTGCGGGGGCAGCTATGAGGGCGGTTACCTCAACACGACCGGCATCGCTCGAGCGGTCACCACCCAGAAGGCACTACCGGTTCTGGCCGCCCGAGGCGTGGATGTGCTGGCCCACGGTGCGACCGGCCGTGGCAATGACCAGACCCGGTTCCAGCTCTATGCGAACATGCTCGACCCGGCCGTCAAGGTGTACGCACCGTGGCGGGATGCTCAGTTTCTGGCGCAATTCCCCGGTCGGTCCGAAATGATCGACTACTGCGAAGCCCAGGCCATTCCTGTCCGGGCCACCCGTGACAAGCCCTACAGTACCGATGCCAACCTGCTGGGGCTCACCCATGAAGCCGGCAAACTCGAGCAGCTGGATGTTGGCCCCCGTTTCATCACGCCACAGTTCGGGGTGCATCCGCAGGAGGCCCCTGACACCACCGCGAGACTCGCGATCCGGTTCGAGAGCGGCATCCCGGTGCAGGTGAACGGACAGTCACTCGAACTAGTGCCGTTGTTCGAGTTGTTGAATGAGGTCGCTGGCGCGAACGGCGTGGGGATCGGGATTCACGCGGTCGAGAATCGCTACGTCGGCATCAAATCCCGTGGGGTGTACGAGCAGCCGGCGATGCAGGTCTTGCACACGGCGTACGAGTACATCTATCAGCTCATCCTCGATCGGCGGTCACTGGAACTGTACAAGTTCCTCGCCAACCTGGTCGGTCGCCAGATCTATGAGGCAGCTTGGTTCCACCCGAGTACGGGGGCAGCCATTCGCGCCATCCGCTCGTTCTCAGACACGATTTGTGGCGAGTTGACCGTCGACCTCTACAAAGGCCACGTCGATTTCGTGAAAGCGGACTTCGAGTCCGTCCTGTACTCACCGGACGACGCCTCCATGGAGGGTGTGGGCACTTTCGACCACGGGGACGCAGAGGGGCTGCTGGGGGTGCTCGGCGTGTCGGCCAAGGGGCTGCACGCGGCGAACCAGATCAGACTCGACGACTTCTCGCTCTACGGCCCTGAGCAGAAATAAGTTGCTCATCTGACCGCCGATGCATCCCGCCCGCCGGCGTTGCTCGTCGCGTACATACGCCCGGTATGCGCGCTCCTCGCGCCTGGCGGGTCGGGCGCCTCGACGCCCAGAGGTGGGCAACTTGTTTCTGCTCGGGGCCGAAGACGCCCCGCTCGCCCGGCGCGTGGTGGCGTCCCCGATAGCCAATCTGAATGCCGTGAACAGCATCGGCGCCGTGACGAGCGACGTCGCGAGACGCCGCGAGATGAGGCCGAACCGGACGATACCGGTGGCGATGACCGCGAAGCCGTAGGTATCCATCGAGATCAGTGTCGCGAGCCGGCGTCGCGCATGAGCGGCTACGTGCGCAGGGTCGGGGTCGATTCCCCTTGTGGCACGAACTTCAGTGCCACACCGTTGTTGCACCAACGCTGTCCAGTGGGAGCTGGACCATCGTTGAAGACGTGGCCCTGATGACCCTCGCAGCGCGCACAGTGGTATTCGGTTCGAGGCAGGATGAGCTTCCAGTCCCGCTTGGTCTCCATCCGGCCCTCGATCGGCTCGGTGAAGCTGGGCCAGCCGGTGCCGCTTTCATACTTCGTGCTGGCGTCGAACAGTGGCAGGTAGCAGGCGGCGCAAATAAAGATGCCAGGCCGCTTCTCGGCGTTCAGCGCGCTGCTGCGCGGCCGTTCCGTCCCTTCCTCGAACAGCACGTCGTAGGCCGCCGGCGAGAGGAGGATGCGCCACTCGGGCAATGGCTTCTTCAGCTTCGTAAAACCTTCGGCCACCAGTCGAACCGACGCCGCGACCCCCACGGCGACTCCGCCGACCAAGGTTGCGAAAAAGCGTCTCCTGTTCATGCTGCTCTCCTTTGCATACACCTCTTTGGATGCTGTCGACCGGGTACCGGTTACACCCGACAGTGTCTCGCGAACGACGCGCCTGGGGCTACCGCCGAATCACGCGGCCGGCGGAGCAGCTGTAACCCTGCCGTCCAAACAAGGTGTCGAAGTACGCGCCGTCCCGTGCGACGACCGAGCCCGCCGCCCGCAGCACTCGTCCGTTGAAACCCGTTCGCGGGAGACGCATCCAATTGAGTGGCAAGGCCCCGCGACACGAAACACGATGGCAGGACACGAGATGACTGACGCCGCCCCCGAGTCCAAACCCGTACCGTGGAGCAAGTTGGCCGTGGTCGGCGCGCTCGTCGCCGCCATCGTCGTCGGGTATGCGCAGTTCGGCGATTCGCTGTCGCTCGCGCGCATCGCCGAGCAGGAATCATCGCTCCGTGCGTATCAGGCTGCGGATCCGGTGCTTGTGTACGGTGTGGCTTTCGCTATCTACGTGGCTGTGACGGGGTTGTCACTGCCGGGTGCGGCCGCATTGACGCTCGTCTTTGGCTGGTATTTCGGCTTTGTCCCCGCCCTCATTCTAGTGAGTTTTGCCTCGACGACCGGAGCGACGCTGGCCTTCCTGATGAGCCGGTACATCCTGCGCGGCGCCATCCAGTCACAGTTCGGCGACAAGCAGAGCACATTCAACGACGCGCTGGAACGAGACGGCGCGTTCTACTTGTTCACGCTGCGGTTGGTGCCGGCGGTGCCGTTCTTCGTAATCAATCTGGTGATGGGGCTGACCCCCCTCGCACTCAGCACCTACTGGTGGGTCAGTCAGGTTGGCATGTTTCCCGGCACGGCTGTCTATGTCTATGCGGGCGCGACGGTGCCCGATCTCCAGACGCTGAGTGAGCAGGGTGTCGGCGGCATCCTGTCGCCACAGTTGCTGGCGGCGTTCGTGTTGCTGGGCGTGTTTCCGTTCGTCGTCAAGTCCGTCATGAAGCGGATTCGCCAGGCCGTGCAGCCACCTCGAGAGGCGTCGTGACCATTCATGTCTGATTCTGCCGAACGTTGGGCGTCGCTCGACGCCGCCGACCTGCGCGGCATCCCCCTGGCGGCATCCGAGAAACCGGGAGTACACGTCATCGACGTGGCCGTCGGAACGACCGCATCTTGAACCGAGAGATCCAGGCCCGCAGCGCACGGGCGTAGGCGGCTGTTGCACATGGTTAGAATTGAGTCGGACTCTATGGCATCTTTTCCGTACTACTTGGCCAATCGACCCGAGCAGCCGAACACCGACCTTGAGGTCACCGACAAATACTCCGGCGAGATTGCCTACCGGGTCGCCATGGCCGACGTGGCCGCGATCGACCGTGCCATCGGCGCAGCGGTCGACGCGGCCGAACCGATGCGGCGCATGGCTCCGTATGAGCGCCGGGATGTCTTGAACCACTGCGCTGTTCGGTTCCAGGAACGCTTCGACGAGCTCGCGTTGTCGCTCTGTGTCGAAGCCGGCAAGCCGGTCAAGGACGCGAAAGGGGAAGTCGGCCGTCTCATCGACACCTTTCGCATCGCCGCCGAAGAGTCAGTGCGTATGACCGGCGAGGTGATGAACCTGGAGATTGCGCCGAGGGCCCGCGGCTACCGGGGCATGTTCACCCGCGTGCCGATCGGACCCTGCTCGTTTATCTCGCCTTTCAATTTCCCGCTCAATCTCGTCGCCCACAAGGTGGCTCCGGCTCTAGCTGTCGGTTGCCCTTTCGTGCTGAAGCCGGCCAGCCGCACCCCAATTGGGGCCCTCATCATCGGGGAGGTGCTCGCCGAGACGGACTTGCCAGCCGGCGCGTTCTCGATTCTCCCGACTCCTAGAGACGGGGCCGACCTGTTCGCGGTCGACGAACGGTTGAAGCTGCTCAGCTTTACAGGGTCTCCCGGGGTGGGCTGGGCCCTCAAAGCCCGGGCGGGCAAGAAGAAAGTGGTGCTCGAGCTCGGTGGCAACGCGGCGTGCGTCGTTGACGAGGACGCCGATCTCGACGACGCAGTCGAACGGCTGGTCTTCGGTGCCTTCTACCAGTCGGGTCAGAGTTGCATCGGTGTGCAGCGCATCATCGCGCACGCCAGCATCTATGATGCGCTGAAAGAACGGCTGGTCGCCGCTACCAGCCGACTGCTCGCCGGAGACCCGAGGGACGAGGCGACCTTCATCGGTCCGATGATCTCGACCGGTGAAGCGGAACGGCTGCACGCGTGGATCCAGGCGGCGGTCGCCGCCGGCGGCACGCTGCTCTGTGGCGGGACACGCGACGGCGCGATGTTCATGGCGACGTTGCTGGAGAACGTGCCCAAAGACCAGGCTGTCTGTATCCAGGAAGCGTTCGGTCCGGTCGCAGTGTTGAGCCGGTTCGACTCGTTCCACGACGCCCTGCGAGAGGTCAACGACAGCACGTTCGGGTTGCAGGCTGGTGTCTTCACACGCGACCTGTATCACATGCAGCAAGCCTGGGATGAGCTGGATGTTGGCGGCGTGATCATCGGCGATGTCCCGTCGTGGCGCGTCGACAACATGCCCTACGGCGGGGTCAAGGACAGTGGTCTCGGTCGTGAGGGCGTGCGTTTCGCCATGGAAGATATGACTGAGATTCGAAATCTGGTCATTCGGACGCCCGGACGGTAGGAGCTGCTTCGAACCGCCGAGAGATGCCGATGACGCTGCCCGGTGGCTGGTACACGCTGGCGCCACGGATCTTTGTCCGCCAACCCGACGAACTCGTCCTGTTTCCTCGGGAGGTCTTTGCGGCCACGGGAGAGTTCACGCCTGACCGCCCGGCCGAAATGCGCATTGGCGACTCGATGCTCATGATGAGTGGTGACCGCGATCGACGTCATCCCGGCATTCTTGTACATGTACGTCGACGATGCGGATGCTGTCGACACGCGTGCACTGGCCGCGGGTCCAGTATCGCTCGAGCTGCCGGCCGACATGCCATACGACGATCGCCGCGGACAGGCCCCAGCTAGTGCCAAAGATTCGTCTAATCGCGCTGGTGATCTGGGTGGCGCTGGTAATCGGGCTATCGGTGCTCTACGCGGTGCGGCCGGAGCTACTCGAACCGGAGCGGGTGGTGCAGACCTTGCGCGGCTCTGGACAGTCCTTGGTGCTCGGCTACGTCGTGCTCAGCATCGTGCGCGCGTTCACGCTCGTGCCCAGCACGGTGCTGATCATCGTCGGTACGCTCTTGTTTCCTGATCGGCCGTGGTTCGTGATGACCAGCTCGTTGGGTGGCGTGGTGCTATCGGCCGTGCTCATCTACTACTACTTCGACTTTCTCGGTGTTGGCGCGCTCTTTGAGCGGAAACATGCCAAGCAGGTACGGTGGCTCGAACGGCAGATGAACCTGAAGGGGTTCTGGCTCGTGGTCGGTTGGTCGATGTTTCCGTTCGTGCCGACGGACGCGATCTGCTACGTGGCTGGTACGCTGCGTATGCACGTGGGTACGTTCGCGGCCGGGGTCGCGCTGGGCGAGTTACCGATTGTCGCGTTCTACGTGTGGGCAACGGGCGCTCTTGTGGCCGGGTAGCAGTCACCATTCTGGGTTTCCGTGCGTTTGCCCAACCGGATCGGATAAATTTGATCCGCAGTTGACGTGTCCAGGAGGACCAATGAACCATCTGCTCCGATTTCGTGTGGTCGCGCTCGCACTCTCGTGTCTCTTCGTCGCCAACGTCGCCGCGGCGCAACGGCGTGACTTTATTCCGCCGGTCCCGGCGCCGGACGCACCGGTGGTGCTCTACACCGGCGAAGTGCAGCGCATTCGGGTGGTGCCGGTGGTCGGTGACCTGTCTCATCCCTGGGGGATGGCGTTCCGCCAGAACGGCGATATCCTGATCACGGAGCGCGACAAGGGCACCCTGCGGGTCGTGCGCAACGGCCAGTTGCTAGACCGCGACATTCCGGGCGTGCCGGTGGTCGCTGCGGAGTCTGATCGGGCCGGGTTGATGGACGTGGCGGTGCATCCGACCGACGACCGGATCGTCTACCTGACGTATTCAAAGCCGATCGTGGTTGACGGCGAGGCGGGTGTGACCGTGGCACTGGCGCGCGGGCGTCTCGATTCCGGAAATTTGACTGAGGTCCGTGACATCTTCGTGGCACAGGGGCTCGATACCGGCATTGC
>Ga0315338_1001178_pt1 | contig 36807 bp, 33 predicted proteins | sample ASW8metaG_FD_204518 | JGI IMG/M metagenome (GOLD analysis project Ga0315338, IMG submission 204518) | Ammonia-oxidizing marine archaeal communities from Monterey Bay, California, United States - ASW #8 | ecosystem: Environmental > Aquatic > Marine > Coastal | place: USA: California | collected... | reverse complement strand
GTCGGGGTGAGAGGATTCGAACCTCCGACCCCCTGCTCCCAAAGCAGGTGCGCTAACCGGACTGCGCCACACCCCGATAATTTAAAATTGACATTTCTTCTAATTAAACTTATGCCATATTCTTGGGTGAGTGATGGGACTTGAACCCACGGCCTCCTGGGCCACAACCAGGTGCTCTAACCAGCTGAGCTACACCCACCATTCAAATCCAATTTTACTGATAAAATTGTGGCCGGTGAAATTAGGGGAATTATTTCCAACTAATGAAAAGAAAATTCTTGGAACAGAATAAGCTTGTTTCCATTCAAGATGGTAGTTTTAAAAAGTAAATATCGTAATTTTTCATATGCGTCTGCTCACCAGATACATCCTCAAGCAACTATTCATGCCCTTCATTTTTTCCCTATTGATTATTGTATTTGTCTTGTTCACTCAGTTTCTTCTTAGAGCAATCGATCGATTTATTGGAAAAGGCCTTGACCTTAGAACAATCTTTGAATACCTCTTTCTAAACTTAGGGTGGATTACTGCCCTAGCTGTACCCATGGCAGTATTAGTGGCCGCACTCATGGCTTTTGGTCAATTCTCGGAGGATAATGAGATTACAGCTATGCGCGCATCGGGAATTAGTTTTACCACTATCGTCCGCCCAGCTCTTGTTCTTGGATTGACTATTGCTGGTACCTTGATTTTATTTAATGCTTTCATTATGCCCGAAATGAATTTTAAGGCACGTATGCTTTCAGGGGATATTTATCGCAAACGCCCAGATCTCAATATTGAACCGGGTTATTTCATGGATGACCTACCAGATTACAGTATCATTATTAGAGAAAAAGAAGGTGAAACTTTAAAAGATGTGCGCATTTTTAGTAAAAGTGGCCATAAAACTCAGACTAGTATTCATTCAAAAACAGGACAACTATCCACGATTGATGATGCCATCATCCTCAATCTATTTAATGGAGAGATCCATGAGCTCGATCTTCGAGATTACGGTAATTACCGCCGCATTGAATTTTTGAAACATAAAATTACCATCCCCGCTGATGACCTTTTTTTGAATCGACGTGATACCACTAGCAGGTCCGATAGGGAGATGACTATTGGTATGATCTTAAACAAGCGGGAGGACATTATTAAACGGACTGATATTGTGAAGGGTCGGATCGGCCGTGTATTTATGCGTACAGGTCTGGATAGTATCATACCACAAACATTTGAAGAATCTGAGTTCACCCTATCTCAATTCAAATCAACTTTTGCAGCTGACACGACGTCCCATTCAGGAGATGAAATCTATCGCAAAGAAAAGGATGTGGATATTGCTATTCGTCAACTGCGTAATGAATACAACCTTTTAAGAAGTTATAATAAAACCAGCAATAAGTACGAAGTGGAACTCCATAAAAAATTCTCTTTACCAGTGGCATGTATCCTTTTCATTATGACCGGTGCATCATTGGGTGTTCTATTTCGGAAAGGTGGCTTCACGATAGCAACTAGTTTATCTTTTGGATTTTTCCTGGTTTATTATGTGCTGATGATCGGTGGTGAAGACTTGGCAGACCGCTTAATCCTTACACCGATAGTAGGAATATGGTCTCCAAATGTTCTCCTTTTTATGATTTCTACTTACTTAATGCTCCATACGGTCCGAGAGCAGCCTCCACTTCGATTTGATTTCAATTTTTTTAAAAAATTTAAAAAGAAAAAAAATGAATCTGAAGTCACTAGCTCACCGTAAAGCCAATGGGGAAGCCATACCTGGAAAAGAATTGGCGATTTTCATTACAGCTTACGTAGATGGACAAATTACTGATGATGATATGACACCATTTTTGAAATCAGTCCATTCTAATGGCATGACAATTGAAGAAACCATTGCTTTTACAGAGGTTATGCTGAATTCTGGTGATCGGGTTCAGATCTCAGGCATTGATGCCTATTTAGCTGACAAACATTCTACTGGCGGTGTTGGAGATAAAGTATCCATTGTTCTGGCACCACTTATGGCCGCAGCAGGATTGGCAATTCCTATGCTGGCTGGCAGAAGTTTGGGCCATACGGGTGGTACAATTGATAAATTAGAAACCATTCCTGGTTTCGAGATGAATCTTACCATTGAACAATTCAAATCCAATGTAGAAAATCATGGTATTTGTATTATGGGACAAACTGACTCTATATGTCCAGCAGATCGAAAAATGTACGCCCTGCGAGATGTAACAGGTACCATAGATTCCATTCCTCTGATCTGTGGTTCTATAATGAGCAAAAAAATTGCAGAAGGCATCCAAGGTCTCGTTTTGGATATCAAAACCGGAAATGGCGCCTTCATGAATACAATGGAGCGAGCTGTTCCTCTTGGTGAGACTCTTCAAAAAGTAGGTGAAGCATTTAATGTAAATACAGATGTAGTCTATACCAGCATGAATCAACCTCTGGGGCGTACAGCGGGAATGTGGTGTGAAATTGAAGAATCCATGACTTCCTTAAAAGGAGGTGGCCCACAAGACCTTATGGATGTTATTTATGAGCTTGGCAGCAAACTTTTGGTTCAAGCTGGAGTAACACGAAGCGAAACAGCAGCCATTTCAATTCAGGAGAATTTGATTCAAACAGGAAAAGCTTATGAGAAATTTGAGGAAATGTTGTCTGCTCAGAGTGGAGATATATCAAATCTCGCTAATATAAATTCGCCTCAATTTGAAAAGATTATTACAGCCCAATCTAATGGGTTTATTAAATCCATGGATACCTTAAAAATAGGATGGGCTGCTGTTGATTTGGGCTGTGGGCGACGCAACAAAAGTGATATGCTTGATCCAACTGCAGGCATTGAATTCAAAGCAAAAGTTGGTGATCAAGTTGCAATAGGTGATCCCATCTTTCGCTGTTTCAATTCCAATCAGAATAATTTGAATTCAGCTATAAAATCTTTAGTGGATACGATTACTATCGATCAGGAAAAAGTCGTTCACACATTATTTTATAACCCATAGGTAGTATATAAATCACAGGTTAAAAAAGTATCGGTCGCCGATTATTTCCTGCGGTGCACTTTACACATTTGAGACGGTTCTGTTCCTCGAATAAATATTTCTGTTTCAATGGTACAAAGATTAGTTGGTTTATTTTTTGTGGTAGTACATATCTCCACATTAATAACTCCATCGGGTTTTTCGAATTTTACGCGTTTATAATCTAATGTATCATGAGCCGCCGCCATGAATGTTGCCCATGCCGGCAATGCGACACGAGAACCCTCCTGCTTGACTCCTAAACTTACACGTGGATCATCTACTCCGACCCACACTCCTGCGGCCAATTGTTTTGAGAAACCTACAAACCATGCATCCGTCCAGTTTTGGGTGGTCCCAGTTTTACCTCCAGCTGGATGATAAAAATTATGGAGCCAACGAGCACTACCGCCAGTACCCGCATCCATAACGGTTTGCAGCATGGATGTTATTATATAGGCAGATTCTTCTCTTAATACTTCTTCACGGATTGGAGAGTATTCTTTAATTGTATTACCATAACGATCTTCTACCCGTGTGATTCCGAATGGTTGATTCAGCACACCTTTATTTGAGAACGCAGAATAGGCATTCACTATGTCCAGTAAATAAACTTCGGATGTTCCCAATGCAATGGCATCTACAGCACGTATATTAGTGCTTATACCCATTCGCTCCGCTGTGGCTTTTACTTCTGTAGCCGGCACTAATTCTTTTACTACACGGATCGCCACAAGGTTAATAGATTTACGAATACCTTCTCTTAGAGTAGTCAATCCACTGGTCGTACCATCATAGTTTTGCGGCATCCACTTTTCCCATTCACCTGTAGCATTTAATACACGTAGGACTAGTGGTTGGTTCAACAACTGTTTGGAAACAGGGTAACCATTATCAATTGCTGTTGCGTATACAAATGGTTTGAAAACTGAACCAGGCTGGCGCTGCGCCTGAACGGCACGATTATATTGGTCATGATAATCAGGTCGCCCACCCACCATGGCCAAAATAGCACCAGTTGAGGGATCCAATGCTACAAAAGCACCTTGCACTAATAATTTATTCCTTAAGTCTGCATAAAGAGTAGTGTCACCTTCCATCATCATCTTTACTGTATCTTCAGGAAAAATACCCAAATATGCTAATTGTGAAAATTCCTCTTCATCATTGAAAAGGCGTTTGTTCAATTTTTCCTGACTCTTATTAATACTTTGCATAAGGGCATCTTCCGCGATCCCTTGGAGGCGCGTATCAAGTGTAGTATAAATTTTCAGCCCATCTCTATAAATATTCACGCCCAGCTGATCGTCCTCTTTTTCTAAGGTCCGGCGAATATATTCAGTAAAATAAGGTGCAGTGCCTTTAACTTGATTCTCGGAGATATTTTCTACTTCAATTGCACGCGCTTCAGAATAGATTCCCTTTGTAATGAATTTTTGATCTCTCATAACCCGCAGAACTACATTCCTTTTATAGTGTGCTCGTTCTGGATGGCGCACGGGTGAATACCGAGCCGGTGCTGGTAGAATACCTACCAACATGGCTGACTCACCTAGGTTCAGTAATCCAGCATCTTTTCCAAAATAGCGCTTTGCCGCCGCTTGAACTCCATATGTGCCGTGGCCAAAATGAACATTATTTAAGTACATCTCAAGTATCTCATCTTTGGTATAGGTTCGTTCGATTTGGATAGCTGTGATTATCTCTTTGATCTTCCGGATGATGGTTTTTTTAAATCCGATAGTATCATACAATGTCCGGGCTACTTGCTGGGTCAAGGAGCTAAATCCCTGTTCATAGCCTAAACTAATGATATTGATCACAATCGCCCGAAAAATACTTCGTGAATCAATACCCCAATGATTATAAAATCGACGATCTTCAGATGCGATCACCGCATTCTTCATATTGTTAGGGATATCATCCAGACCAACAAAAATACGTTTTTCAAGATATAGTTCATCCAGAATCTTCCCATCCATGGAATAAATCCGTGTAACTAAATCTGGATCATAATTTTCCAGTTGGTCAAGCGATGGAAGATCCTGTGACAAATAAAATATATAGATAATAATTATCACTAAACCGGAAATGGCAAGTATGACCGAACGTTTAAAGTAAGGTAAGATATTTTTAATGGATAGTTTAATTGCCATTATGAAATTTAAGTCACTGCCCGAACGTGAACAGGTACGAATTTGATAAAGTTAACTCGAAAAATGCGGAAGAGTTCCGCAGGGATTAATCGTTTTTTGCTGGCCGAATCATGTTTTCCGGTTGAACTAACCTATCGAATTCATCTCCGTCCATGTAACCTAAAGTAATAATGGCATCTCGAAGTGATGTATTTTCTTGATATGCTTTTTTAGCGACTTCTGATGCTTTATCGTATCCGATATGAGGATTAAGGGCCGTCACAAGCATTAAGGAATTATATAAATTGGAATGGATGCGTTCTTCATTCGCTTCAATCCCATCCACACAATGAGTCCTAAACGAATTACAAGCATCACTCAGTAGCCTAATGGACTGAATAATATTATAGGCGATCACTGGTCGATAGACATTTAATTGAAAATTACCACTAGCACCGGCTATAGCAATTGTGGTGTCATTACCCATCACCTGGGTGCATACCATGGTCATAGCTTCACATTGAGTTGGATTCACCTTACCAGGCATAATAGATGACCCCGGTTCATTGGCAGGAATAAATATTTCACCAATTCCCGAACGGGGGCCGCTTGCTAACCAACGTACATCATTAGCAATTTTAAATAATGATCCGGACACTGTTTTTAATGCACCAGAAAGTTCAACAATACTATCTTGACCACCTAAAGCTTCAAATTTGTTTTCTGCTGTTTTAAAAGGTAACCCGGTAATAGTTGAAATTTCGGATGCCGTTGATTCGGCGAATCCATCAAAAGAATTGATACCTGTACCCACCGCTGTACCACCCATGGCTAATTCGTAACAGGAGTCCAATGCATTTTCAATCCGAGTGACACCGTGAATCAATGCAGAACTATAACCAGAAAATTCCTGCCCCAAACTCAAGGGTGTGGCATCCTGCAAATGGGTGCGACCTAATTTTATGATTGCATCAAATTGTTCTGCTTTTTTCTGAAGGCTTTTTTGAAGTTTTTTCAATTCTGGGATCAATTGATTAGTTACTGCTTCAACGGCAGCAATGTTGATCGCCGTTGGAAATGTATCATTTGTAGATTGCCCCATATTCACATGATCATTAGGATGAACAGGGTCTTTGCTCCCAAGTTCACCACCAAGAATTTCTATGGCACGATTGGCTATAACCTCATTGAAATTCATATTGGATTGAGTGCCAGAACCGGTTTGCCATACCACCAATGGAAAATGATCATCTAGTGTTCCTACTATCACCTCATCAGCTGCATTTCTAATCGCATTTGCCAATTTTGAATCCAACTTACCAGCCGATTCATTAACTGAGGCTGCTGCTTTTTTTATAATACCATATGCACGGATTAATTCCCGATGAAATCGTTCTCCACCAATTTTAAAATTGTTTAGAGATCGTTGCGTTTGGGCACCGTAGTACCTATCTGTCGGTACATCCAGTTCGCCCATGCTGTCATTTTCTTTACGATATGCCATAATTGAATTTTTAATCGACCACCCATGTATCACCGGTATTTAAAAGATCTTGAACTGTCCCATTAGACTTTTTCTTAACTGCTTGATTAAGTTGGGCGACCATTGTGTCTTCATAGGTATCTGATTCAACAGCGTACAGCACACCAATAGGATCTGGAAATTCAGGCTGGTAAGTCATATTAGACAAAAGGGAAGCGATTACGTAATCACTTTCATCATGCACTAGTACATCATCCATACCCCACTTATCACCAAGTTCAACTACCTTTGGTGTGTTACCATCTAATCGGATACCTTTATTCTTATCACTTCCAAAGAGCATCGGCTCACCATTTTCTAGTATCAGAACTGTATCAGCCTTTTGTTCTCGATCTGTCTGGTTTGAAAACGCGCCATCATTAAAAATGTTGCAATTCTGGTAAATCTCCATAAACGATGTGCCTTTATGCCCATGAGAACGCATAATCATACTTTGCATGTGTTTTGTTTCTTTATCAATCGTGCGCGAAACAAATGTAGCGCCAGAACCGAGAGCAAGCGTCAATGGATTAAATGGTCGATCCAATGACCCCATTGGAGTGGACTTTGTTATTTTACCAACTTCTGAGGTCGGCGAATATTGTCCTTTGGTTAATCCATAAATCCGGTTATTAAACAGCATTACATTAATATCTAGATTTCGCCGTAATAGATGAATAGTATGATTTCCGCCAATGGACAGACCATCACCATCACCCGTTACCACCCAAACAGAAAGATCCGGGTTAGCCAGTTTTACGCCAGAAGCAATTGCCGGGGCTCTACCATGAATGGTATGAAATCCAAAGGTATCCATATAATAAGGGAATCGGCTGGAACAGCCAATTCCAGAAATGAAAACGAAGTTTTCTTTATCCACCCCTAAATCTGGAAATATTTTTTGCGTTTGGGCCAAAATAGCATAATCTCCACAACCGGGACACCAACGCACAGCCTGATCTGAAGTGAAATCTTTTTTGGTATAACTTTTTATTGTGTCTGACATAAACTTATCCTATTAAAGTGTTTGCAGCTTCTTGAATGTCTAAAGAACTAATTGGTTTCCCTCGGACTTGATTTAATCCTTTTGCATCAACAAGAAATTCTCCACGAATAATTTTGATTAATTGACCGTAATTAATTTCGGGTATCAATACATTTTTGAATTTAATTAATATTTCTCCAAGATCTTTTGGTAGCGGATTTATCCATCGGATGTGTAAGTGACTTACGTTCTTGCCACTATCCTGTAATGCTTCTGACGCTGAACGGCAGGCCCCTTTAGTACCCCCCCAACTTAAAATCAATAAGTCACCACTGGCTTTACCAAATATTTTTGAAGGGCCAAATTCATTGGCAATAGCTTCAACCTTCTTCGCACGAGTCTCCACCATATAGTGATGGTTATCTGGATCATAACTCACATTACCAGTTAGGTCTTCTTTTTCAATCCCACCGATCCGATGCTCTAATCCTGCTGTACCAGGGATAGCCCATGGGCGGGCTAATGTCTCTTTATCTCTGGAATAAGACAAAAATTGTCCATCAGCTAAAATAGATTCATCTGCAAAAGATACATTAAAATCAGGTAAATCATCAATTTTTGGAATTTGCCATGGCTCAGAACCATTGGCCAAATATCCGTCCGTTAACAATATGACAGGTGTCATATATTTAACAGCAATTCGACATGCTTCGTACGCAGCGAAGAAACAATCTCCTGGTGTAGCCGATGCTAATACGGGCAAGGGAGCTTCTCCATTCCGTCCATACATGGCCTGAAGCAAGTCCGATTGTTCTGTTTTGGTTGGGAGTCCAGTACTTGGACCTCCACGCTGCACATTCACCACAACCAATGGCAATTCAGCCATTACGGCCAACCCCATTGCTTCTCCTTTCAGAGCAATTCCTGGGCCAGATGTTGCTGTCACGCCTAAGTTACCTGTAAAAGCAGCGCCCAGTACGGCAGTAATACCTGCAATCTCATCTTCCGCTTGAAATGTTTTTATTCCTAAATGTTTCCAGGCAGACAATGTATGGAGTATATCGCTCGCCGGTGTAATTGGGTAACCACCATAAAATAATCCTAATTTTGATTTCTCAGCTGCAGCAGCCAATCCCATGGATAGAGCATGATTCCCAACAACGTTTCGGTAAGTACCAGCAGGTAAATTTGCTTTTTCAACTGTGTAGCGTGTAGTGAAAATTTCAGTTGTCTCACCATAGTTATATCCTGCATCCATTGCACGGATATTGGCTTCTACAATTTCAGGTTTTTTGGCGAATTTGACTCCTAACCAATCTTTTGTGGATTGCATGGGTCTATCATAAATCCAGAACAGGAGTCCTAATGCAAAAAAGTTTTTTGTCCTATCGATAATCTTAGGTGTCAGACCAAGATCTTCATTAGCCAATGCGACCATTTTACTCATCTCAACAGTGTAAAGGGTATAATAATCATCTAAGGTTTTATCTTCTAAAGGATTAGTCTCATAACCTGCTAATTTCAAATTCTTTGGTGAAAATGCATTCGCATTACAAATAATGGTACCACCAGGTGTGACCTCTTTTTGATGTACTTTTAATGCGGCCGGGTTCATTGCAACTAATACATCTGGTTTATCTCCAGGAGTATGAATATCTTTTGAGCTAAACTTAATCTGGAAGGCACTAACACCTGCAAGAGACCCAGCAGGTGCACGAATTTCTGCGGGAAAGTCTGGGAGGGTACTCAGATCATTTCCGACAATAGCAGTGGTTTCGGTAAATCGTCCGCCAGTGAGCTGCATACCATCACCAGAATCACCTGCGAATCGTATGACAACTTCATCAACCTGTTGTGTGGTCTTACTCATAAATTTACCTTAGATATTTTAATATGAATGTGTTGCGGAAGTTGTAGTTATATTTCCGCTTGGTTGGCTCTATTGGTTCGTTATAAATCTTTTAAACTCATATTTCAGGTTTTTCTCTAGGACACAATCTACTGTTTTGAATAAACGCAAATCAACGGATTGTAAATGATTTTTTCCTTTATTTTATAACCGATTTAGAATCCTCATTTTATGGATTTAAATTTGCACCATGGAATCATTCGATAAAATCAAATTAACACAATACTCACATGGAGCTGGCTGAGCGTGCAAAATTGGTCCTAAGGACCTAGCCCAGGTACTGGGTGAACTAGAAACAGTGCATCAGGATAAAGTGATCGTTGGCTTCAATAGTTCTGAAGACGCCGCTGTGGTACGCCTTGATAATGGTAAACTGGTGGTTCAAACGGTGGATTTTTTTACTCCAATCGTGGATGACCCGTACCAATTCGGACAAATTGCTGCTGCGAATTCCCTTTCAGATATTTATGCCATGGGAGCAACACCTCGCTTTGCGTTAAATATAGTTGGATTCCCTATTAAAGAATTGCCTAAAACAGTTTTGACTGAGATCCTAAAGGGTGGAACTGATAAAGCAAAAGAAGCAGGTATCCCCATTGTGGGCGGACATTCTGTTGATGATAAAGAACCGAAGTATGGATTAGTTGTTACTGGAGAAGTAGATGAGCCTGGTTTAATGACGAATTCAGGTGCCCAGGAAGATGATGCCATTGTGCTGACTAAACCCTTGGGTACTGGCATGATCTCAACAGCAATAAAACGTGGCTTGGCTTCAAATCAAATGATTAATCAATCCGTAAAATGTATGACAACACTAAACGCAAATGCTTCAAAATTAATGAAAGATTTTGATGCCCATGGTGCAACTGATGTAACGGGATTCGGTCTATTGGGTCATTTAACAGAAATGTGTAGCGCCAGTGGTCTTACTGCTGAAATCCAATTTCAAAGCCTTCCCTTTTTGGATGGGGTCGATATATTGGCAAATGATGGTGTTTTCCCTGAAGGTACCATCAGAAATCTTGAATATGCAGCAGAATTTGTATCCTTTGGAGAAGACATCTTGGAAATACAAAAAATCATGTCTTCAGATGCCCAGACCTCTGGAGGATTGCTTGTGGCGCTTCCCCAATCCAAGGCCAATGATTATGTTGAAAAATGCACTGAAATAACTGGTCTTCCGGCAAAACAGATTGGCGTTTTCAAGTCACAATCAAAAAATTTAATTAATTTAATTTAGGTTGTTCAACCTCCTTGATTTATCAATTATCCATTTAAATACGATTAAATAAGTCGTATTTATTTGTTGGAGTGCATTTTTCTTGTTTGGTAAATTCCCGAACTAAGGTAAACATCATGTTAAAGATTACGCGAAAAGTAGAATACGCATTGATTGCTCTGCGCCATATGCAATCCAAAAATAAAAAGGGATTGGCTAGCGCTAAGGAGATTGCAACTATTTATGGAATTCCTCAACAATTGCTGGCAAAAACATTACAGCAAATGGCCAGGGATAACATTATTCAAGCCGTCCAGGGACCAACTGGGGGATACCGTATCCTTGCTAACCTTGATCAAATATCTTTAAAAGATTTTTTTGAAAAACTAGAAGGACCATTAGGGATGATGGATTGTTATTTTGAATCCGATTGTATCCAGATTGCGTCCTGCAATATTCGTGTACCTATTCAGCGCATCAACGACAATATGCGAAATATGTTTTCTGAAATGACACTCCATGAGGTGACACAATAATGGCACAGGTTAAGGAATCGCAAGTTATCGATATTTTGAAACAGTGTTATGATCCAGAACTCCCCGTAGATTTATGGAATCTGGGTTTGATCTACAATATCCAGATTCAGGAATCATATGATGGGGAAAGTTCAGATGTAAATATAGTCATGTCTCTCACTACTCCTGGATGTACTATGGGACAACAGATGTCTTTAGACATCAAAAATAAATTAGAAGCGTTAGATGAAGTAAGCCAGGCATTCGTTGAAGTGACTTTTGATCCACCTTGGAACCCTGAAATGATCACCTCTGAAGCTCGGGAAAAGTTAGGCCTTGCTGTATCTAATCCTGAGGATAGACAGGGTTCTAATATTAACACGGAGTGGGAATAATGGAAAATCAAACCAGCACACAAGAAATATTTGATGCCGGAATTCGTTTGACAGAAAAAGCCGCAAAGCGTTTATCGGCTGTTATGGAGGCAGAAGGTAAAAAAGGATTTGGCCTTAGAATGAATGTTACGACTGGCGGTTGTTCTGGAATGAATTACGATATGTCCTTCGAAAAAGAGCAAAATGAATTTGATAAGGTGTTTGACAGCCAAGGCATGAAAATTTTCTGCGACCTTAAAAGTTATCTTTATCTTAAGGGCATTAAAATCGATTTTTCTAATGACATCCTTAATGGTGGATTCAAGATTGTAAATCCCAATGCTGAACGCACCTGTGGTTGTGGGACATCATTTTCTGTATAAGAACTTATGGACAAGAACAAACAAATCATCGATGAGATCATAGACCAGGAATACGAATACGGTTTTACTACTGATATTGAACAAGAGACTATTCCGCCCGGATTAAATGAAGATGTAATACGGCTTATTTCATCCAAAAAAAATGAACCAAAATGGCTATTAGAGTGGCGTTTAAAGGCATATAAACAATGGCTAAAAATGGATGAACCTGATTGGTCTAAGCTTAATTATTCAGAAATTAATTTTCAGACTATCTCTTATTATTCTGCTCCAAAGCCAAAAGAAAAACTCAAGAGCCTGGATGAAGTAGATCCTGAATTATTGGAAACCTATAAAAAACTTGGAATTCCTCTTGAAGAACAAAAAATGCTGGCAAATGTGGCTGTTGATGCGGTCTTTGACAGTGTATCTATTACAACAACCTTCAAGGAAGAACTTGAAAAACATGGTGTAATATTTTGCTCCTTTTCTGAAGCCGTCAAAAATTATCCCAAAATTGTTAAAAAATATTTAGGAAGTGTCGTTCCAACGACTGACAATTATTTTGCTGCCCTTAATTCGGCTGTTTTTAGTGATGGAAGTTTTGTTTATATCCCAAAAAATGTGCGCTGCCCCATGGAACTCTCTACTTATTTCCGGATCAATGCAGCGAATACCGGCCAATTTGAACGAACACTGATTGTTGCTGAAGAAGGAAGTCATGTAAGTTACCTTGAAGGGTGCACCGCCCCTATGCGTGATGAGAATCAACTCCATGCGGCCGTAGTTGAGTTAATAACACATCAGAATGCAGAAATTAAATACTCTACTGTTCAGAACTGGTATCCAGGAGATCCAAAAACGGGGAAAGGTGGAATTTATAATTTTGTTACTAAACGAGGTACCTGTCTTGGGGATAATTCTAAAATATCATGGACACAGGTAGAGACTGGTTCTGCCCTCACATGGAAATATCCCAGTTGTATTTTGAAGGGAAATAATTCTGTAGGCGAATTTTATTCTGTGGCCCTTTCTAATAATTTTCAGCAAGCCGATACTGGTACAAAAATGATTCATCTGGGGAAAAATACAAAAAGTACTATTATCTCAAAAGGTATCTCCGCAGGTAAGGGGCAGAATACCTATCGCGGTGGAGTAAAAATCATGAAAGGCGCCGAGAATGCACGGAATTATTCCCAGTGCGATTCAATTCTCATTGGAAATGACTGTAGCGCCCACACCTTCCCCTATATAGATGTAAGAAATCCTTCAGCACAAATGGAACATGAGGCATCTACTTCTCGAATTGGTGAAGACCAACTATTCTATTGCAACCAGAGAGGAATTTCAACAGAAGATGCGGTCTATATGATTGTGAATGGCTTTTGCAAAGAAGTCTTTAATGAACTCCCCATGGAGTTCGCCGTTGAAGCTCAAAAACTCATGGAAGTGAGTCTAGAAGGTGCGGTTGGGTAAGCTCAAATAATTCATAATAGAATAATTATATATAGATATTTCGAATGTTAGAAATTAAAAATTTACACGCTGGAGTTAATGGTAAAGAAATTCTAAAAGGCATCAATTTGTCCGTTAAACCTGGTGAACTCCATGCAATCATGGGACGAAATGGTTCTGGAAAGAGTACACTTGCTAATGTGATTACTGGTCGAGATAACCATGAAGTCACTTCAGGATCCGTTACCTATAATGGCGCAGACCTTTTAGACATGACACCTGAAGACCGCGCCTTAAGGGGTATTTTTATGTCCTTTCAATACCCTGTCGTTATTCCCGGTGTCAATAATACTTATTTTTTAAGGGCTGCGCTTAATTCCAAGCTAAAACATAATGGGCTCAAAGAAATTAATGTAGCTGACTTTATGCGCCTGATTCGTGAGAAGCTGAAACTGGTGAATATGGATGAAAAATATTTGAGTCGTGCTGTGAATGATGGTTTTTCCGGTGGTGAGAAAAAGCGAAATGAGATTCTCCAGATGCTTACTCTTGAACCAGAATTATCTATTCTGGATGAAACTGATTCTGGCCTCGATATAGATGCGCTAAAAATCGTTGCTGAAGGTGTTAATAATTTTCGGAATAGTAGTCGTTCATTCGTAGCAATTACCCATTACCAACGTCTACTTGACCATATGAAACCGGATTTTATTCATGCGTTAATCGATGGTAAAATCGTTAAATCAGGTGGAATAAACCTCGCTCATAAACTTGAAGAAAAAGGTTATTCGTGGCTAGAAGCATGACCCAATTTCAAGAACAATTTGAAGCTCTTTTGAACTATTGGCCTGATGAAGATTCGACGCTGCGTCAATTGCGAATAAAAGCTTTCAATAAATTTAAAGATTTAGGCCTTCCTAGCAAAAAATGGGAAGATTGGCAGTTTACGGATTTTTCATCCTTAGAAAAAACTGACTATCGTTTACCCTGGGCTGATAGCCTTCCGACTTTACCAAGTATAATTCCTGGACGAATTCCAAATACACATCTTATTCTTATGTTCAATGGTCATTATCAACCCCAGTTATCTGACATACCCAAGGGTGTCACAATTTCCACAGGTTTTGATCACTTTAAATCTAATCCCGATTTATATGCTATTAATGGTGATTTAAACCCGTTTTTTGCGCTGAATACATCCATGATGAATTTAGGTATATCGATTATTATTGACGCAAATAATATCATAGAAAAACCCATTCAAGTCATTTATGTTATGACAAATCTTTCCGATCCATTAATGAACCATCCCCGGTTTATTTTTCAAGTTGGAAAGAACGCAGAAGCAACCATTGTTGAACACTATAGTGGTTCTTCAGACACCTCTTATTTTATTAACCCTGTCACTCAGGTTATTCTGGAAACAAATGCAGTTTTGAACCATATTCGTATTCAGGAAGAGAGCTCTACGGCTAGTCACACCGCTTCTACCCATTATACAATTGGCCGTGAAGGTCGCTTAAATTCGGTGTCTGTTTCGTCTGGGAGTAAACTTTTTCGCCATGATGTAAAATTAGCCTTTAAGAGTAAAGGTGGATATGCCAGTTTAAATGGTCTATCTCTCACAGAAAAAGATCAGCATCATGATCAACATGTCCTGTTAGAACATGCTAGCGATGTATGCCAAAGTCATCAATTATTTAAATACATTTTATCTGATAAATCATCAGGTGTTTTTAATGGGAAAGTCATCGTTCGGGAGAAGACCAAACAAACCGATGCGGATCAATCCAATAAAAATTTATTACTGAGCCCGACGGCCCTTATGAACTCTAATCCCCAGTTAGAGATTTATGCAGAAGATGTTAAATGCACCCACGGATCTACAACAGGTCAAATTGACCCTGAAGCATTATTTTATCTTCGAACCCGTGGTATAGGCATCCATAAAGCAATGGAATTGATCATTGGGGGATTTTCAAAAGACATTATAGATAAAATTAATAATGAAGATGTGAAATCTTACATTAATAAAAAAGTCACGGATTGGCTTGAAGGGGCTGTACAACATGGCTAGAGTCATGGATACTTTGGATTTGATCCGCAATGAATTTTCGCTTTTTTCTGATCCCAGAGATAAATACGTTTACCTTGTCGACTTGGCAAAGGATGCTGTTGGTCTATCACAAGAAGAGCAAATTGAAAGAAATCGAATTCACGGATGCACTTCACAGGCTTGGGTTATTTGTAAAAATATAAATGGTATTTATTCATTCCATACCGATTCAGATGCCATGATTGTGAAAGGACTTCTTTCTTTAATTGAGCGGTCATTCAACGGTCATACAAAAGACGAGATCTTAGAAGTTGATGGTAACCAATTTCTTGAATCAGTTGGTTTGGATCGTTCCATCAGCAGCCAGCGCACTAATGGATTTAGCAGCGCCATTCATAAAATTCAAAAAGAATTACTGGATTAAACATGTATTCAGATATTGATGAACAAGTAATAATACAACGGGATTGCGAAGCAACCCTTATTCCTTTTGGTAATAAGATTACCCTGAAAAAAGGTGAAGAGGGCCATATTACTCAGGCCTTAGGCGGAAGCTATACGGTTATGATTCGAGGAAATCTGGCTCGCGTGGAAGGAAAAGATGCTGATGCTATCGGCAAAACTCCTCAAACCCAACCTTGGTTAGAAGAGGTTGAACCAAATGGACGTGCCAATGAGAAATCTGTCTGGGAAGCCATGAAAACATGTTATGATCCTGAAATCCCAGTTAATGTGGTTGATCTGGGGTTAGTCTATTCTTGTGAAATTTCTGATGAAAACAGTGGTGGTTCTTTGGTTAAGGTTAAAATGACATTGACTGCACCCGGCTGTGGTATGGGTGATATGATCGCGACCGAAGTAAAACAAAAAATTGAAGGGATTCCTGGTGTGTCGGAAGCACGAGTAGAACTTGTATGGGATCCACCTTGGGATCGAGATATGATTACCGAATCGGCCCGCCTCCAACTGGGAATGCTTTAGTGTTTGATGTAGTAAAAATTCGTGGGGATTTCCCAATTTATCAACAAGATGAAAAACCATTTGTCTATCTTGATTCTGCAAGCACAAGCCAGAAACCACAAACTGTAATTGATGCTGTGTCTACCTATTATAATTCATACGCTGCAAATATCCATCGCGCCTTATATGATATCGGTGAAAAGGCCACCAATGCTTATGAAAACGTCCGACGAACAGTAAAAAAATTCATTAATGTTCCTGATACACACTCTGTCATTTTTACACGTAGCACTACTGAGGCAATCAACTTAGTTGCCTATGGATGGGGGCTGAAATATTTGAAGAAAAATGATGCTATACTTATCACAGAGATGGAACATCATAGTAACCTCGTTCCCTGGCAATTGATCAATGAGAAGACAGGGTCTGAACTAAATTATATTCCCATAAATAGTCATGGTACTCTGGAAGATAAATCACTGGAGGAACACATTTTACCTAATACAAAATTGGTGAGCTTATGTCATCAATCGAATGTCTTTGGTACTGTGAATTCAGTAAAAAAAATTATTGATGCAGCCAAAAATGCTGGTGCAATTACAGTCATTGATGGAGCCCAAGCTGTTCCTCATTCAAAAGTAGATATTACAGATTTGAATTGCGATTTCTATGCTTTTTCGGGTCATAAGATGGTGGGGCCAACAGGAGTTGGAGTATTAATCGGCCGAACCGAATTGCTTGAAGAAATGAATCCTTTCTTAGGTGGCGGCGAAATGATCAATACAGTCAACATGGAAAAATCAACCTGGAATGATGTGCCATGGAAATTCGAAGCAGGCACTCCTAATATTGCACAGGTCATCGGTTTGGGAGCCGCAATTGATTATTTGGAATTGATTGGAATAGAAAAAATCCATGAGCATGAACAATCATTGTTAAAATATGGGCTGGAGATTCTTTCGCAAAATAAAGATATTATTTTTTATGGAAATTCTCCAAATCGCGGCGCTGTTATTTCTTTTAATTTGAAAAATATTCACCCTCATGACTTAGCAAAGTTTCTTGATACAGATGGAATCTGTATCCGCGCAGGACATCATTGTGCTCAACCGATTATGGATTACCTGGGTATAACCGCTACTGCCCGAGCAAGCATGTATTTATATAATAATAAAGAAGATATAGATCAATTAGCGGAAAGTATTGAAAAAACGGCCCATATTTTCGCATAATTTTTGCTTACTTTTCACCCGAAGTCTGAACGTCTATAAAGGAGTTAAACCATGAGTGGTAATGGAAATGAATCAAAAAAATATAAATATCTCGTCACCATGCGGTGGTATATAGAGACAGATAAAGCATTAGTCGCTGGCGCTGCAGAAACTGATGAAAAATTATTAGAAATGGTACGCCATCGAAAGGATGGCTCCAAGAGTTGCAGCACTTGCCCTACTCGTAATCATGAAGGATATGGTATTCTAGATTACCATTATTTTATGGGCGATAAGAAACCTGTCTACATGTCCACAGAGCAGATTAAAGATTAAATGGAAACCATTTTTTTGAACGATTTTTTGGATGGTGAAATCCTAAGGGAAAAAGTTTTTCGGGAGAAAGTTGCCAAGATTGACTGGTCTCAATATGCGGATAAACGGGTATTAATCAAGGGCTGCTCCGAAGTACCCATCCCAACTTGGGCTTATCTTATTCTCACCGCAGAATTAGCCCAATTTGTAAAGCGGATTTATTTTGGAGAACTGCGCTCTGCAGTTAAAATATTTGTTAAAGACTCATAATGAATACCTCAGATAAAAGAGTTACTTGGGAAAAATATTTTATGAATATCGCCAATGAGGTTGCAACACGATCTACCTGTGATCGAAAGCATGTTGGCGCAGTCATTGTCCGTGAAAAAACGATTCTAGCTACAGGATATAATGGCTCTATTCGAGGATTAGAACATTGCGATGATGTAGGACACGAAATGGAAAATACCCATTGTGTGCGGACCATACATGCTGAAGCCAATGCCATTGTCCAATCAGCACGTCATGGAGTAAGGTTAGAGGACAGTGAAATTTATGTAACTGCCTCCCCCTGTTATGATTGTTTTAAACTCATTGCTAATGCTGGCATTAATAAAATTTATTTTGGTGAATTCTACAGAGATGAACGGATTCTAGAGCATGCGAATGAACTCCAGATCAAATTGATTGATTTATCTAAATAAATTATAAATTTAGTTGTTATAACAAAGATTAATCAAATCTGGAAAAAATAATCGACTTTAAGAAACAGGGAATTAGATTTTGAACGACTCCAAGATGATTTTTCGTAAGAATAATAATTATTATCGTGGAGATTATATACAGCATAAATAAGGCTACCCGGTAAATATTCCCAACGGAATACAAACGTACCCACCTGGTTATTAATCCGAAAGTCTTTATCTTCATTGTATTGGTAGGGGCTTACATTAAATGATTTTTCTTCTAACAAACGATTATAGTCTACATAATTCATTTCCACTTTAAATGGCTGGTAGTAGGCTTCAAATGTCATTTTAGGTGAAAAATTAATATTCAATCTAGCTTCTACATTACTTTGCTTTCTTTGTGTGTTAGAGTAAATAATATTCGTCCCATTTTCATCCTCCAAAATACCAACCCACTGCATAGAGCCAGGTTTATTTTCTCTCTCAGCACTGATTTCGAAATGAATATAATCAGTCGGTCTAATCATAAGCTCTAATCTATAACTAGTGCCTACTCCTCGAATTTCGCCTTTGTTAATATCAAAACGTGGCCTTATGATTACCCTCTTACGCCTATCAGTTCTAAACCAAAAATTAAATGATTGCCAAGCTTCATCTTTAATGATTAGTGCTCTTGAATCTCGATAAATGTCATCATCTTCATAGACTTCGGGATTGTATTTAATTTCCCAACCAATTCCCCAATAATTCAAAAAGTTATTATCCTGCTCTAGTTCAATATTCTTTCTCGTAATCAAGCCATCATTTAACCCACCAATGTTATATTTAATTCTTAAGCTCTGATTTAAGAATACACCTTTTGGTTGATCTCTTCGAATTGAACCACGCAACCCCACATACCAATTGTTATTTTTTTCCTGATAACCCATACTGCTCACATCAAAGTTTTTATCCCTATATCCAGCCCAAGAACTCAGATCCCACCATACCGGGTCTCGATAGCTAAGGATAAACCGACTTGCATATCCATTCAGTCCATTATTGATTGAGTTAGCAGTCTGGCCATCAAAAGACAGTTTATTATCAATTAACTTTATACGCCAATCAATGTTAAAAGCACTATTTTGTTCTTTTTCACCCTGTCGCCTTAAATCCGTGCTCATTACACCAATAGTTGAAAGATTATTAATGATTGGTTTTTCAATACGACCCACAAAATAATTAGTATATGGTTCAAGTAAAAAACTTTCTTTATTCAATTTCTCACCATCCTCATACTCTCTGGTACCATATTCTTTATTTGTGACAGCATTTATTATTCCATATCGAACACCTGTTGATGTTTCACCTAATATTTTTGCTGCCCCCAGTATTCTTGTTTCATTAGGTTGATCTGTTATTGTACCAGAATCAGGAGAATAATAATCTGGCCGATTACCAATTCGCCTAGAGTTAAATAAATTTAGCCTGCTTTTAAAGAAATTAGCACCCTGCACAAAAAATGGACGCCGTTCATGTAATCTAGTTTCGAAGGCAGAAAGATTAAGTACCGAAGGGTCAGCTTGAACTTGACCAAAATCTGGATTGAAAGTCATATTAATTGTCGTATTGGAAGTAAGGCTATATTTAGCATCTAAACCAATATTTTGCGTGTTATCAATCTTGTCTTGATCCACTTGTCCTGCTAAGAGATAAGGCATTAGTTCAAAATTGCGAGGCGGGGGAATATCCTTAATGCCTTTGAGAATACCATAATGAGGGACCATTCCTCTTACACCTTTGGCACGGCCTGGCCATTGTATTTCCTCCTGTTGACCATAATAGTGCCGTTGAAAAGATGCACCCCATTCTTGAATATCATTCTTACTGAATTGAAATACATTAAATGGAATTCGAATTTCAGCAGACCATCCATTAGCATTATGGGAGACTTTACTTTCCCACACCACATTCCACGTACTGTCAAAAGCATCATGACCTTCTCCGGCAATAACCACATCGACCTGAACCTCGGCCGCATTCACTGCAAACCAGTATCCAGTTTTATCATCATTTCTTGAATCGATACCAATTCCTACCCAATCAGAGTTAGAACCAAATCCAGACTCCCAATCATCTCTTCGAGCTAATCGTTTCATAATATTTTCTGGATTGGGATCAACATTATTAAAAGCAATATAAAGGTATTCATCATCATAGAGTACCCGCGCTTCAGTATGAACACTTGGTGCTTCTAAATTGTATGGTTCAAATTGAAGAAATTCATCAATTATAAACGCATCACTCCATGATAAGTCATCAATAATTCCATCAATTACTGGCGGTTTAGAAACCCGAGTAGCTTTGGCTATTTTATATTTGAGTTTGGTAAAGTCATCAACAATCCCTCTTGAATTGGATGATTCACCCAGTAGAATGGACGTAAAGATTGCTAGGGAAAGACAAAAATTTTGCATTATTTAATTAAATTAAGTTGAATAAAATCCAAGTAAATTTAGCATTATCCTGATATGACACCTACTTTTATTAGATTAGATTTATAATCTACCCATCAGGTTATGAGACCGATGAATCTTTCGCGTTTTCAACCAGATTTTCAGCGACCATATCGGCAATATCTTTAACTTGGATTTCTGAGCGCGTTTCCGGTGTAAGCGGTTTTAATCCTTGATTCATCATTCCATAGCAAAAATTGCAACCAGTCACAACTGTATCAGCATCTGACTCAACTACCTGTTCAGCTCTAACTAAATGAGTTCTTCCTGTGGTTTCCTTTTTCCACCATAATCCACCACCTGCACCACAGCATAGAGTATTACGACCCGATTCTTCTAGTTCAAAGAAATTTTCTGAAGTGGCTTGGATTGCAGTTCTTGGTGCATCAACCTCGTCTAACATTCGTGATAGATTACAGGGATCATGATAGGTTACCTTGCCTTTATTACCTTTTCTAACCACTATCCTACCCTCATTTATCAACTGTCCAATGACTTGAGAATGGTGCTCAACTTTATAGTTCACTTCTGCATATTTGGCATATTCTTTTTCTAGGTTTAAAGCACAATGAGGACAATGTGTGACTACTTTTTTCACATCGGATAATTGTTCCATATTATGTTCCCTGAGCATGGTATAAGTTAATTTATCTCCCAACCGGTTTGCTGGGTCGCCTGAACAATGTTCATTTTCCAATATACCATATGATATACCAGCCACATCTAATATTTTTGTAAAGTTTTCGACTGATTTTGTGAAATTGGGATCCATTTCATAACGCGCAAAACAACCCAACCAAAGTAAGTATTCCTTATCTGGTGTATATTTTGGTAACCTTTCGGCCAATGGACTGCTTGTGGCACCTTCAGTATTTCCTGATTCCTGCAAATTCATGAATAATTTTTGATATTCCTGTGGAACTTTCCCTTCTACAAGCACTTCTAAGCGACGAATTTCATCGGATTTTTCCACCTGGTTTCCCACCGGACATACTTCTGTACAAGCCAAACATGTAGTGCACTCCCAACCTGCTTCCACATTAATATTGGACAGCACATCTACGTCGCCCCTATCTAAAAGGGGTTGACGTAGATCTAATATAAAATGGTTTTTGGGATCCAATATCCCTCCACCTCTACTTGCTGGGCAGACATCCAGACAGCGGCCGCATTCTACACAGGAGAAAATATCTAGAGCTTGGTTTTTTGTCATCCGAGTTAGGTCGGAGAGCATAGCATCTAGTTCATCTTCCGATCCTTCCAAATTAATATCAACCGGTGTATGACTTTCCTGTTCAAATGGTTTGAAAAATATATTAATCGGAGCTAATACCAAGTGAAGGTGTTTTGATCGAGGAATTAAAACAATAAATGCCATTATAGTTATGGTGTGCAGCCACCAATTTACTCGCCAGACCAGTGGAGATAATTTCATCTCCCCCAAAAGATAGGTAACCATCAAGACAGTAATAAAAACAGCCACTAGCCCTGAAGTCAATGATATTTCTCCCAAGGCTTTTGGTCGGGTAATAAACCTTCGATAGGTTAATGTGGTAATCCCAATGAGAACAAGGATAGAAAAAGGAATAACAATATAGGAATAATTCTTATGGGTGGAATCACTCATCAATGGATGATCATAACCAATGGCAAAATGATCAAGTGTCACCAGACCAAAAACGATGAATCCCCAGAAGACTAGCCCATGCATTAGGCCAGGCCAAAATCTTCCCCCTATTATCTTTTCATGGAAAAATGATTCTTTAATTACTCGCCAGATTCGTGTGCCAAATCGATCGAAAGGCAACGAATCACGCCCCTTGAATACAATGCGAAGACGCCGCCATAACTCAAAAATAAAAGAACTTAAAACAACAAAAATTCCAATTGTTAGTACCAACTTTTCTACAAATGAAAAAGCGCCTTCCACAGTGTATCAAACCCCTTTCAGGGCATCAGTCAATTTTGGAATTATTTCAATAATATCACCAACCACTCCATAGTCAGAAATTTCAAATATAGGGGCCTCTGGATCTTTATTGATCGCTACAATATTTTTTGATCCTTTCATACCCACCACGTGCTGAATCGCACCAGACATACCCAAGGCCAAATACATTTTAGGAGAGACTGATTGGCCTGAACTTCCAACCTGATGTGCTGATGGGAGCCAACCTGCATCCACCACTGGACGAGATGAAGCGAGTTCAGCACCTAAAGCTGCTGCTAAAGATTGAGCTAAAGGTATATTTTCTTCTTTTCCAATTCCGCGACCAATTGAAACGATCAATTCGGCAGATGAAAGATCAACACCACCGGCCTCCTCTTGGAAAGGGTCTTCTGATTCAGTCTTGATCATTGATGCATCTAGATTTACACTTGCATCACGAATAGTTGCCGATCCAGTTTCAGCAGCTTCCGATGAAAAAGCGGCAGACTGAAAACTCACCAAACATGGCCCCTCACCACTTGGTGTTACATCGGAGAAAAGTTTCGCATTAAACATTTGCTTTGTGAAAACAACTTTTTCTCCATCCATATTCACAGCCACATTATCGACTAATAATGGCTTCATCATTTTTGCGCTCACTTTTGGGGCATAATCTCTTACTTGGTAGGAATGCCCAAACAATACATATGTGGGAGCTTCCTGCTCAATAATTTGCTTCACTGCTTCCGCATATCCATCAGCTGAATAGGATCCTAATAGGCTATCATTTATTTTAATGACTTCACCTATATTGTATTCAGATGCCTCTTCAGCTAATACATCAGCATTTGAACCTAAAACAACTGCACCCATAGAAAACCCTAAGCTATCAGCCATTTTTTGAGCGGCGGCAATGGATTCCAAACCCATCCGGTGAATCTTGCCATTATTATCTTCAAGTATAATTAAAATATCCATAATAGCCTTTTACAATACCTTTATATCGTTACGGAACGCATCGATCAATTTTTCTACCATTTGATCAACTGAACCCTCAATCATAACCGTCTGTTTATCGCTCTGTGGTACATAAATTTTTTCTAGAGATTGCATTGAATCATTGTCACTGGGCTCTATTACTTTAATCTCTTTTCTCTTTGCACCCATAATACCTTTTAATGATGGATAACGCGGTGTATTCAGACCGGATTGGATAGTAATACTGGCAGGAAGCGTAAGCGATACCCATTGAAACCAACCCGCTTCAAGTTCCCGTTTCACTTTGATCTTTCCATCTCCTACTTCCGTTGCCATGGCGAGAGATGCTGTTGCCATCCCCATCATTTCACCAAGGATCACACCAGTTTGTCCCATACCAACATCATCAGACTGGAGTCCTGAAAAAATTAAATCAAAATTCTCATCTTTTAAAGCTTGTGCAAAATGAGATGCAGTTGCCAATGGATCGATAGCTCCTGGCGTTTCCATCTCAATATGTATTGCCCGATCAGCTCCTTTTGCCAGTGCTTCTCGAATTACTTTTTGAATACGGGAAGGACCAAGGCTTGCAACAACAACTTCACCATCCCCATTAACCTCCTTAATGTGGAGTGCTTCTTCGAGAGCATAATTATCGCTCTCATTCATAACATATGCAACAGCACTTTCATCCACCCATTTCTGATCTGCAAGGATGGGTAAGGGTGATTCTGCACCAGGCACCTGTTTAACTAATACTGCAATTTTCATGTATTTGATTTCCTGTGGGTATAGATAATACCATTAAATAGACCACTTAATTTTAGATAAAGTTATATTCATAGCCGATGAAAAATCAAGATATAAACCGACTGGTCGGTCTATTTTTATTTTATAAGATAATTTTCACATAATCATTTATATTTATATATGGAATTTTTGGTGAAATATTTTGTACCTAACCTCCTATTGCTATTTGGTATTGTTATGCTTTTATGGTCATTTAAACGTTGGCTTGAGAGACGTAAATAATCAAAAAAAAGGTTGTAACACCGATAGGTCTTATGTATTTTTTTTACGCTATGTAAGAGCTCTTGCGAGGCAATATTGACTTATTTAGCATGAAAATTGTTAGTATATCGAATTTTGAACGAATACATATAAGGAGCGATTATGAAATCAAGAATCTTTAAAATGTCATCACTCATTATAGCAGGAATGATTCTTTTCTCTGCCTGTGAGGATGAAGATAACAGTCCTAACCTTGGTGATGCCGTTGGAACATGGCAACTATCAGGATTATCGGGCACATATACCCGTGTAGTTGTTACTAAAGCAGGTGTTGCCCATTCTGCAGATGCATATCCACTAGTTGCAAATTGGAAAGACGCAGCAGCCTTTGCAGCTGCTACTGGTGCTGATGCAGCCCTTGTTGCTGGCGCAAGCAACCAAACACTTGCAGCCTTTAAAGCTGGTGATAATGCCCCAGGCTTCCCTCGGGTGGCCACATTTGATGCAGCTGCTCTTGCGGCTGTTGGTATTTCAATGAAGGTTGAGCTGCTCGACTCTAAATCTAAAACTACAAAAGGTACCTATACCGTAAAAGGGACATACCCTTCATTACGCTTGGATGAAACCTTGTGTCAGACTTATTTAATGATTCCGCCACCTCAGATCAATGATACTGGAGACTGGACCGCGAATTATGATACAGGTGTATTTGAACTTGCACCTGTTGTTGGTATTGATCAGGTCTTACCTCCATTTAACGATGGAAAATTCACGGTTAATCGTGATGTTGAACCTGCAGCATTTACTCTCAATTTTTTAGACCGTGATGGTCATGATTCACAATATTCCCAAGTGAAGACTACATGGGCTGAAGCCGATGACAGAGTGGTATCTGGTCTTAACGGTCTTCCTGTAAATGCAGCCGGCGGATGGGACCCCACTGCAACTACAGATCCTACTTCTGAAGCTTATATTATGTCCGCAGCTCTGGCATCATGGGGAGGTTTTTTAACTTGGTATGCTTTTAATATATCTGCTGAAACAGTTGCTAAAGTTTCAGATGTTAAGAATCCTTTGACTGACCTTGATGGAGATGGAGCTATAACACCTGTTGATATGGTTGTTTATATGCATGCAGATAACCTAGCTGGCGGTGGTGGCGTAACTGCTTTTGGTATGCCCTATGCACTTCTTGTGAATAGCACAAATCCAGCTGCCCCTGCTGCAGTCGATGATAGTGCAGCAGATTTTGCACTTGCTGGCTTAGCAACAGGCGCTGGTGGTAAAATGAAATATGTTATCACTAAGGGTGTATGTATGCCTGTTAATGAGACGATTCAATTCAATTCATCTTGGACTGAAGCAGTACAGTAATTTCCGATACCTCGCAAGTGTATCGTTCATAACGGGTGGGGGTAGTCTTAAGACTGCCCCCACTTTTTTATTATGATAGAAAAAATAAGAAATTTAATTGCTATTACCTTTATTACTTGTACGTCTCTTTATTCCCAAAGCATTAATCTAACTGGTAAGATTACCGACTCTCAAACTGACGACCCACTCATTGGAGCTAATGTAGTTCTTAGTGGGAATGGATTGAGTACTGGCGCTGCCACTGATATTAATGGTGAATATTATATTAAGGATGTACCTCTAGGATCTTACCAGATTAAAATTACTTATATTGGATATAGTGATTTCAACTCCAATTTAGAGGTCTCATCTGATTCACAAACCTTCAATGCTCAGTTAAGTATTTCTGCTATCCAGTTGGATGAATACATAGTAACAGCAAGTCGCAGACGCGAAAAGATCACAGATGCACCAGCGGCAATTTCTCTAATCTCTGAACTTAAAATCCGTAATGCCAGCAATCCAAACCTGGGAGACTACTTTAAGAATATTAAAGGGGTTGATTTTACAGCTTCAGGGCTTGACAGTTATAACCTAAGTGCAAGAGGATTCAATTCAAGTTTTAGTAGCCGATTACTTACGCTTACAGATGGACGTATGGCTAATGTACCCTCACTTCGTTTAATCGCTTACAATGTTATTCCATTAACCTCTGATGATGTGCGGCAGATTGAAGTGGTACTGGGGCCTTCCTCTGCACTATATGGGCCAAATGCACACGCAGGCGTTGTAAATATTATTTCTAAACGCCCCAAAGAATCTAAAGGAACTGTTGTTGGTATAACCGGTGGAACAAGAAATTTTTTAAAGACACAGGTGCGTCATGCTGGATCTATTGGAAAACTGGGTTATAAAATGTCACTGGTACAGTTTAATGCAAACGATTGGGAATATATTGAAAATTCAGAAAAAGAGGCACACTACAGACAATGGCTGGATGATGCGGGAGATGGTGATGAATTAGATGATTATTTTGAAGATGGACTTGCTTGGTGGGATGGATGGGATATCAAAGTGGATCGTGACGGTGATGGCATTGTTGATACTACCTATTTAGCTAAGGATAATAAAGTCAATGATCGAGACGAAGATGGCATTAGTGACATACCTCACTTTAAGATCAATAATACACGTTTCGATATTAGAACGGACTATGACTTTTCTCCTGATCACTTCATTAGTTTGAACTATGGCTTTGCACAAGCAACCAATATTAATATAACCGGTATTGGCCGATATCTTGCCGATGACTGGATCTATCAATTTTTTCAAGGAAGATGGGTCTACAAAAACTGGTACGCCCAGGCTTATTTAAATACCTCCCTATCTGGTGATACACGAAATATGCGTACGGGTGGTATCGTAACAGACCATTCAAAATTTTTCCACTTCCAGTTCCAGCATAATCTAGATTTCAATTTCCTAGATACAAAACTAATCTGGGGTGGTGACTATCAGCGTACTATGCCCAAAACATTCGGGACTATTCTCCCAGATGGTCAACCAGGCAGAAATCCAGTTAGTTATGATGAGGATGGCATTGATAATGATGGGGATGGAAAAATTGATGAATGGGATGAATTATTGGTGACCAATGAATTCGGTTTTTATAGTCAGTCCCAATCCAAACTGAGTGACCACTTTCAACTAATCCTTTCGGGACGCGTTGACCTTCACAGTGGTCAGCAAGAAGATGGAGGAATTAAATTTCTAAAAGATCCACTATCAGGTGAAACCATGGAATACTTTCCTCAAATCTCACCTAAGATTGGACTATTATACAAACCGAATGATAGTCAAACCTTCCGCTTAACGGCTGCGCGTGCGTTTAATACACCTTCTTCTCAAGGATTATATTTGGAAGTTTTGGCAGCCCAATACTCCGTGTTTCCAGTTATGGCTCGTGGAAATAAAGATGGGTATACTTTTACCCGAGATGCATCTGGCGAACTCATGATGTTTGATGTTCGTGCTGGTTCTTCATCAGAATTCAGATGGTCAAATATGCCTACAGGTTCAGCCCTTTACATTCCAGCTGTATTGGGTCGCCCGGGGCAGTTTGTGAATGCAGAAGATTATACAAAAATTGAACCAGTCCGTTCGGAGGAAGTATGGACCTATGAGTTTGGTTATTCCGGTTTTATTAGTCCAAAGATACGGGCTTCATTCGATCTCTACTATAGCACCTACAGTGATTTTGTAAGTGATCTCACCTGGGTAACACCTGTGGTCTTAGATACCTCTGCGGGATTCTATTCCGTAGAAAATCCTGACCCTGAAATATTGGGTTTTATCCCAACTGGTGAGCACAGCGGTATTAAGGATGGAGGTGATGGCATACCAGGATATTATTATATCGAATACGGTTCCGCTGACTGGGGATCCATCATTCCAGCTGGATGGTGGGACAAACCTGCCGATCAACGAAATGGAACTAGGTTAGATTACGCTTATGGAGATACACTGGGAGCTTGGTGGACTGACGACGTAACAAATTTTGATAATCCTGTAAATCTCATGTTGACTAATATTAATTATGGCCAAGTCACTTTGTGGGGAATGGATGCCAGTTTGTATGCATTTCTTACACCTCAGATTAGCACAGATGTGAATTTCTCATTTCTAGGTAAAACTAAATTCTGGAATTTCTTAACGCGCTCTTATGATCCTATCAATGCTCCCAAATTCAAAATAAACGCAAAGATGGCTTATAACGCTGACAAAGGTTTCCATGGGAATATAGGATTTCGATATATTCCTGAATTTGAGTGGGCAGCAGGCGTTCACTATGGCATTATCGATGAATATCTGGTATTTGATACCATGCTTGGTTATCGATTTGCTGAGAAATATGATTTATTGCTTAATATTAATAATATAAATGGCAACGTACACCGCGAAATCATTGGTGGCCCAAAGCTTGGACGTCATATTACATTGAAGCTCAATGCCCGTTTCTAATCATTAACTTTATATACAATTCAATTCTACATAAAAAGCCCCTAGAAACTTCCAGAGGCTTTTTATGTACTAAAACTAAAGCAGGATCGCTTGAATCCTGGGAGCGGGGGAACAACCAGTCTTCTTTTATAACGATCCTGCTAGAATATGAATCAAAATTATACCCTCATTTCTCCTCGGTCAAGTCTTTTTTATAACAAAAGATTCGGTAATTTCTACCATGTTTGAATTATTAAATAATATGGATAAAGCGATATTTCGTTTTTTCAACACGACTACTTCAAATCCTTTTTTCGATATCCTTATGCCTATTATTACTAATCAGAACATATGGGCTATCCCAATTCTATGTATTATACTTTACTTAGCCATTAAAGGTGGACGACGAGGGCAAATCACTGTTATAATCCTGATTATTGCTTGTGGGTTAGCGGATTATACATCTGCTTCAATATTAAAACCATTTTTTGGACGACTTCGGCCCAGCCATGAAATGATTGAGGGCATTCGAGTCCTAATGGGCAAGGGTGGTAAGTACGGTTTTGTATCTTCCCATGCTGCCAATATATTTGCTGCGGCAGTTGTATTTGGTTATTTCTACCCGAAAAAAAAACAAGTCTATTTTTCTATAGCAGCGCTGGTGGCCTTTAGCCGAGTATATGTTGGTGTACACTATCCTGGAGATATTATTTTTGGTGGATTATTGGGCTATGGTTTGGCTTGGGCTGTATTAAGCCTTTGGGTTATAATAAAAATGAGAGAATTGAAAAAAGGAAACGACTGGGTTATTTATTAGTTCGGCAATGATCCTTCCGGCGGTGTAATAGGATAATCACCAAATCCTTCTTGCGCTGGAGGTGCAATTTCACCATTCTGCTGCTCAAACCGTTTAATATTATCTCCAAGTGCAGCTAAAAAGGCTTTAGCATGCTGCGGCGCCATGATTACTCGTGAGTGGACGCGCGCTTTGCTTACACCCGGAAGAATCTTTGTAAAATCCATTACAAATTCAGCCGGTGAGTGTGTTACAATAACAAAGTTAGCATATTCCCCTTCGCTCACTTCCTGAGTGAGTTCAATATTGATTTGCTGGACGTTTTTATTATTTTCCATAATTATTTTTTCGTAGTATTTGGATTTTTAAAATCGCGTTGGTTAAAGTCTTCCCATTCTTCTTCGATACCCTCAAAATCTTCATAACCTTTAATCTCTTCATCTTGAGCTTTTTGCTTATACATTTCCATCTCAGTCTCATATAAGCTAAAGATATCTTTCTTTTTTTCGAATTCTGCAGGATCAACGTCTTCTTCATCATCTGGCTCAAGACGTTCCACATCTTCACTATATACCTTTTGATCAAAGAAATCTAAATCCTCAACCAATCCATTGGCCATAAGAAATTCAAGAAAGTCTAAATATTTACGATCTTTTAAATCAGTTTTACAATTTTTGCATGTTAGCGATTCTTTGATTTCGATTTCTTCTAAAGTTGCCTCGCATACAGGGCAGATTATACCTTCTAACATTAATTTTTTCCTCTAAAATAGGACACGAATATAATCGGAGTGTTACCACTCAGCAATCATTATTCAGCGTTGATTTTGCAATTTCTCTAATAATAAATTTTCAGCTTCAGACTGGGTCTTGCCACGTCTCTTTTTCACATGATAAGTTGTTTCAAAGAACTTGTCAAGCATTACTTTTCGGTGCTTACCATTTACATACCAGGTAAAAGGCCGAATCGTCTTTGGAGCAAATCCATTCGTGGCAATCATTGCTCCCGCCCCTACCACAGTACCTGTATTTATTAATGTTCCGATCGCTGTCTTCACATGATCTCCGATAAAACAACCAATATGTAGACTGTTAGTATCAACATTTTTTTCATTTACCTGTACTTTAACAGGTTCATAATTATTTTTCAAATTGCTGTTTTGTGTCCCAGCCCCCAGGTTGATCCAGGCACCAAGAAACGCATCGCCCAAATGTCCGTCATGCACTTTATTTGTATAACCTTGGATGATAACAGTATCCAATTCACCACCAATTTTACACATGGGACCAATTACTGAATTTTTTATCTGTGTTAAAGGTTTGATCAAGCTCCCTTTTCCAATATATAGAGGGCCTTCAAAATAGGTCTGCCCATAAATCGTGACACCGCTATCAATAATAACAGGCCCCTTCTCAGCATTAATCAACGCCGTTGGCTGGATAACTGTATCTTTTCCAATAAAAACCTGTTCTGGGTTCATGAATACAGTACGTGGGAAGTCAGATAGATTAACATGGTCTGAGCTTTGCTGTGATTCAGATAAAAGTGTCTGAGGTATCTGATCCAGAATTTCCCATAAATAACCACAATGAATTGAATTCATATCAGTTCGACTATCAGTGGCTTGCAAAGGCCCTTTTTTGGCTAACCAATTCATTCCTTTAGCTTTGGATAAAAAAGCACCAACCATCGCATCCTTGGTATAAAAGTTTGTTTCAGAATTAGGCAGGGTTTCGAAGTCACTACCATCCCAGATGACATTACCCAATAGCCAAAGACCGTCTTCAACGGAATCCGGGTTTACTGTTAATCCGGAATGTTTTTCAGATGTAACTGTAGCAAGTTCCTCACGAACAAATAATGAAATCGATGCGCCAGGAAAAAGTATTTTAATACGATCCAGGAATGTTTCTGCCCCAATCCGAATATCAAATGTCGCCCGAGTAGTTGAGATTGGGTCAAAACTCAATGCTGATTGATCTTCATATACGTATATATTCATCTAATACCTAAGATTTGAAAAATTTCTTTAAATCCGCTTTCTGCCAATTCTTCGCCTTGGCGACGCACCATGATATTGAAATATCCTTCACCCTCTTCAGAATAAAACCCCACTTTAAGTGGTGCTGAAACCTTTTCACATAACGTTGCAGATACCGGTGCGAATACTTGATTTAAATCCAAAACCGCGTCCACTTGAATCCGTTGGCAAGTCCACATAAGCTCTTTCCCAGGTAGTCCCCAACGGTTCAGATCGGTCTCTGAATATAGGATGAAATCATGAAAATCGCCGAGATTCATTAAATTACCTACAACCGCAGGCCCTAGGATACGCATTTGATCCACGCCTGATGGCCCCAGAGCATTTCTCATTGAATAAATAAATCTTTTGGCCAAATCAGATTCCGTGGTGTGTTCCGGTAAAATAATCATGAATCGACGCGGAGTTTGCCCTTCATTGGATAGTGAAAGCGTGTCAACTCCTAAGTTGCTCTTTGTCTTGAGACGATGCCACCAAAGGGCAGCCTTTGTTTTCTTTGATAGTTCCAAAATAGTTAAATACTAGTTTCTTCTGCTTTCTAAACGAACCGAAAATAGTATTAAATTTGCCAACTCTTGAAAGGATAAAATTACGTGAGTGTCGGAAATAAAATGCTGTGGGGAGGCCTCGGATGGGTACTGGGAGGTCCTATAGGAGCCATCATTGGCTATACTCTTGCGGGAATGGCTAGCCCTGTTTATAGTAAGGGGTATCAATCAAGAGTCTATCCACAGACCAAACCAGGGGATTTCATTGTATCACTATTAGTTTTATTTGGTGCTGTGATGAAGGCAGACAACCAATTATTAAAATCCGAATTAGATTATGTAAAACAATTTTTATCTAAACAATTTAGTCGAAACCAAGTTCAGGATTTTATGACCCTGTTCAAAGATATTGTAAAACAAGATTTCTCGCTTCGGGATGTTTGTCGTCAGATTGTCCGTTCGATGGATCACCCTAGTAGATTAGAATTGATTCATATCTTGTTTGGACTCTCAAAAGCAGATGGGCATGTGCATAGAGATGAAGTCAAAGTTATTAAAACTATTGCCCGGTACCTGAATATAAACGAAAATGATTTCAATTCAATTGAAGCTATGTTCTTTAGAGATAGTTTTTCTGATTACATCATCCTGGAAGTAGATAACTCTGCTTCGGATCATGAAGTAAAGAAAGCCTACCGTAAAATGGCGACAAAATATCATCCTGATAAAGTGAGTCATCTTGGGGAAGACCTAAAACATTTAGCAGAAGAAAAATTCAAAACTGTAAATGAAGCCTATCAAAACATCAAAAAAGAACGTGGGATGAATTAATGACTGAGAAAGCTGGCCAATTCCCATTCACTCGCGGAATCTATCCCAACATGTACCAGAATAGACTTTGGACCATGCGCCAATACTCTGGGTTCACATCTGCGGAAGAATCTAATCAACGTTACCTCAATTTATTGGAGGAAGGGGTATCAGGACTTTCAGTCGCATTTGATCTTCCTACGCAGATTGGTTATGATTCAGATCACCCCATGAGCTCAGGTGAGGTCGGTAAGGCAGGTGTTCCCATTTCTTCTATTCGAGATATTGATTGTCTGTTTAAAGACATTTCTCCGGATCAAATTTCCACCTCCATGACCATCAACGCTACGGCAGGAACTTTACTGGCATTGTATATTGTGTCGGCTGAGAAAAAAGGAATTAGTCCTGATAAATTACGTGGTACTATCCAAAATGATATTTTAAAAGAATACATAGCTAGAGGCACCTACATCTATCCGCCAGAAGCATCTATGCGGCTGATAACAGATATATTTTCATTTTGTACGGATTATCTTCCCAAATGGAATACTATTTCTATCTCGGGATACCACATTCGTGAAGCGGGATCTACCGCAGCCCAAGAGTTGGCCTTCACATTAGCCAATGGCATTGAATACGTACAAGCTGCCATTGATAAAGGGTTGAAAGTAGATGTATTTGGAAAACAGCTTTCTTTCTTTTTTAACTCCCATAATGATTTTTTGACAGAAATAGCAAAATTCCGTGCCGCACGGCGCCTTTGGGCTAAAATTATGAAGGAACGTTTTGATGCCAAAGATGAAAAGGCTATGCGCTGTAGATTCCATACACAAACAGGCGGTTCTACCCTTACAGCACAGCAGGTAGATAACAATATAGTTCGAACGACAATTCAAGCCCTATCGGCTGTTTTGGGCGGTACACAGTCATTACATACGAATGCTTTTGATGAAGCACTTGCTTTACCCACTAACCATTCTGCAAGACTCGCTCTACGCACACAACAGATAATTGCATATGAAACGGGTATCTCTAATTTTGTAGATCCACTGGGTGGCAGCGAAGTGATAGAAAAACTGACTTCTGAACTTGAAGAAGAAGTTAAATCTATTATAGAAAAATTGGATGGAATGGGAGGTGCAATTCAAGCAATTGAAGCGGGTTGGGTACAAAATGAAATTGCAAAAAGTGCTCATGAATACCAAAATTCTATCGAAAATAAGGAGAAAAGAATTATTGGCGTCAATAGTTTTAAAGATGATGAAGATTCTGACGTAGACCTCCAGAAAATCAACCAGTCTTCAGTTGAAAAACAGATAGATGGGATTAAATTAATAAAAACAGAGCGGGATAATAGCGCTGCAAAATCAAAGTTGGATAATCTTCTTGCAGTTGCTAAATCGGGCGATAATGTCATGCCATCCATTATTGATGCTATCCGATCTGAATGCACCCTGGGCGAAGTAGCAGATACTTTTCGATCATGCTTCGGTGAATATCAATAAATATAACTATTTTTATATTTTATTTATATATTTTTAATATTACAATATGTCATATTAAATAGATCAATTAATTTAATTTGAAACAATTGATAAGATTGAGTATTTAAATAAAAAAAGTCTATAATTAATTATTGTTAATCCGCTTTTAAGGATGATTTTATGAAGAAACTAAATTTATTATTCCTTACATTATTTTTCATATCATGTGGTAAGCAAACTGCACCGCCTCTTGCACTTCAGGATACAGAACCAGCTGATACAGCTAATGAATTTAATCGTTCAAATTTGCCTAAAGCACCTGAAGCTACTTTTGCAGCAAAACCAGTTGAAAATGATGTCCCTGACCATGGCCCGACACCCGATCCTGAACCAAAACCTGAACCAGAACCTGAACCAGAACCTGAACCAGAACCTGAACCCGATCCTGAACCCGATCCTGAACCAAAACCTGAACCAAAACCTGAACCAAAACCTGAACCAGAACCTGAACCAAAACCTGAACCAAAACCTGAACCAGAACCTGAACCAAAACCTGAACCCGATCCTGAACCCGATCCTGAACCCGATCCTGAACCAAAACCTGAACCTGAACCTGAACCAAAACCTGAACCTGAACCTGAACCAGAACCAGAACCAGAACCTGAACCAGAACCAGTTGCTGATAATGATGTAAAAGATGAGCTAACAATTAAGCCGATTCTTTATGAAGATTTTGCATGGGAAAAACATTTGGTTAAGCCAGATGATTTTCTAATCAAGATCGCTAAAAGAGAATATGGCGATTTCCGTCTATGGCGTCACATATATGCCTGGAACAAAGATGAAATTGGTGATAATCCAAATATTATTTATCCTTATAACTTTTTGAATTTGCAACGGGAACGCTTAAAAGCGAAAACCGCCGAACCTACTTTTACTAACTACACTGTTCAATCCGGTGATAACTTATGGAATATTGCAGGGAATAAATATGGAGACGCAAAATCCTGGATTATTCTTCTCTGGGATAATGAAGAATCCATTAAAGCAACTGCCGGTATCCTTAATCCTGGAATGACCTTGAAAATTCGAGAGAGACTAGACCCCAACGCTTAAATCTTGATGCTGTTCACTAACCTGGTTCAGGCTAATCTTAAAACCAGGATTTTAGGTAAACAGATTGAATATTATTCCCGTCTAGATTCTACAAATTCTGAAGTATGGGAAATTATCAATAAGGGTGCCCAATCGGGTGCCCTTATTGTTACAGACAATCAATTCAATGGAAAAGGCCGCTCAGGTCGAACTTGGTTTTCCACTCCCGATAAAAGCCTTACCTTTTCATTACTAATTTGTTCAAACCTTGATGCAAATCTTTCAAACTGGCTTCCCATTATAAGTGGCCTATCTGTGCATAAAGCTTTATCCCTATTTGATACACCTATAAATCTTAAGTATCCCAATGATCTAATTCTTGATGGTAAAAAAGTGGGTGGTATCCTTTGTGAATCTAAAGTTAAAGGTGATGAATTAAACCAGGTGGTTATTGGGGTTGGACTCAATGTAAATGAAACGAAGGATGATTTTGATGACCGACTTCAAGCCACATCCATGAAAATTTATTCAGGAAAATTCTATCAGAGGGAAAGGGTACTGGCAGAAATATTGAATGAATTGGAACCACTTCTTGA
>Ga0315338_1001177_pt1 | contig 36910 bp, 24 predicted proteins | sample ASW8metaG_FD_204518 | JGI IMG/M metagenome (GOLD analysis project Ga0315338, IMG submission 204518) | Ammonia-oxidizing marine archaeal communities from Monterey Bay, California, United States - ASW #8 | ecosystem: Environmental > Aquatic > Marine > Coastal | place: USA: California | collected... | reverse complement strand
GCTTCGCGACAAGACATTCGACGAGTGGATTACGCAATTACTCCTCCGCCACGAGGCAACTGCCCAGGGATTCGACCGCAGGCCGGCACTCCTGGCCGAAGCAGAGGCCCTCGAACGTAGGCTCCTCCGGGAAGCCGTCCTCACCATGATCCTCAAGATCAAATTCGCTCCCAGTGAGGACGAAGTCCGCGCGTACTACGACAATCATCTCATGGAATTCGCTCCTCAGCCGCGGATTCGGGCCAACGGTATTTTCGTAAGCGACCAGACCGTGGCTGGCACGCTACAGGAGATGCTTGGACAAGGTGCGCGCATGAACTGGCTCGCCGCCAATACTCTCGAAGTTGTGGATGCAAATCCAAAGTTCTTTTCTGGTTGGATCGACCCCGCCGCTCTCAAACTGTCCGGGAGCGAGCTCTCCCGCGGTACGATCATTGACCCGGTGCAGGTCGGCGACGTTTGGGCCGTGGCCGAGATCCTCGAAGTGGAGCCGACAGCACCGGCCCCCTTGGAGGAGTGCCGAGGTCGAGTGCTCGGAAAACTGCAGGGCAAAAAGCGGGCCGAAGCGGTGCGAGATGCCGTCAAGCTGCTGGAATCGTCCGCCGAGATCAAGGTCGAGAAGAACGCGCCGGAACTGGTCACCTCGCGGATAGAGGCCTGGCTCGGGATTTCCACGAGCGATTGAGGTAGCCGTCCGAGTAATGGAGAATGGGTAGACGGGACAGAGTAGGGTTCAGAGGGCAGGGAGTTCGAAAGATGATGGCGCAACCGAAGACCAAATCGACGAAGACCAGATCGATCATGGTCGTATTCGCAGGGTTTGCTCTTGCGGCCGTGATGATCGCAACTCTCGTACCGGAAACAGCATTGGCTCAGGACCGTTTCAAGCCCAAATCCTGCCTTGAATGCCACGAGGACTCAAAGCAAGAGCTAAAGTCAAAGTTCACACACGAGCCCTTCAAACAAGAAGATTGCGGAAGCTGCCACAATCGGCATGGCATCATTGGAGCACTCAACCTCAAGGCCAAAGGCCAGGACCTCTGTCTGACCTGTCACGAGGATCTCGGTTCCAAGCTCGAATCAGCTCATGTCCACGGCCCCGCCGCAGAAGGAGACTGTCTTGGGTGTCACGACCCTCACGCATCGTCCTTCCCCGCGCTTCTTTCGCGTCAACGCGACGAACTCTGCTTCTCATGCCACAACCGGGAACCGTTCGAGAGAGCGCACGTTCACTCGCCGATGAAGGAAGAGGGCTGCCAGGCCTGTCACGATCCTCACGGCTCCAACCATGTCGCCCTTCTCAGCACCCCGCCGGCGCAGCAATGCAGCTCCTGCCATGACAACGCTGCACAGCTGCAGGAGGTTCACGATGGGGCCGATCTCTCAGCGGGACGTTGCAATTTTTGCCACGATCCGCATTCCTCCAGCGAACCCGGCCTGCTTCTCCGGTCCGTCCATGGTCCCGTCGCGGACAACGATTGCGCGAGCTGCCACACTGTCGACGATCAAGGGCTCGTCACGGCAACCGCGGGTGTGAGCGTCTGCATGGACTGTCACGACATCGACTCGGTTCAGAATGAGCATTCCCCCGTCGCTGATGGAGACTGCCTTAGCTGTCACGTTCCCCATGGAAGCGCTCAGCCCATGCTCCTCGCTCAGCGGATGGATCTTGTTTGTGCCGAGTGCCACGACCCCGTTGGGGTTGGTGAAACTGGTACGCACGCTGCAGTCATCGATGGAGACTGCTCCACCTGTCACAATGCCCATGGATCGGATTCTCCAGGCCTGCTCGTCAGCGGAACCAACGAACTCTGCCTCAGTTGTCATGATGACTACGACCTCGCTGCCCATGAGGGAGAAGTACAGCACGCTCCTCTCGTCAAACAGGAGTGCACGGCCTGTCACGATCCGCACAAGTCCGCCCATCAGCCTCTCCTCATAGCGGAAAGCGGAGCTCTTTGCCTTTCCTGCCACCTGAACGTAAAGCTGGCCAACGCCATGCCGTACCCGCACGAAGTCGTCGCTCAGGGTGACTGCCTCGTGTGCCATGAATCTCACTTTGCCAAGAAGGCTGAGCTGCTCAAAGATGACCCCGGAACACTCTGCCTCAAGTGTCACGGAGAGATGATCGTCGAATCAGCTTCAGGCACCGTTCACTCTCCGGCTGCAGACGGTGACTGTCTCTCCTGCCATGAGCCCCACGGCGGAGAACATGTCGCAATGCTCTCTGAGCCGGCCGACCAGCTCTGCGCCACTTGTCACGATGATCTCATCGGCGATGAGGTCTTTGCTTATCCTCATGCACCTGTCGCCGAGGGAAACTGTGCTTCCTGTCACGATTCCCACCGCTCGGATATCGCGAGCCTACTCGCAGCGCCCTCACCGCTCGTCTGCGCCACCTGCCACTCCGACATCGTCAATCCACAGGACGCGGTCTCTATCCACTCGCCATCCCAGGGTGACTGTTTGGATTGCCACACCCCTCACGGAAGCGATGGCCCGGGACTTCTCACCGAAACCAGCCCCGCTCTCTGCTTCAATTGCCACGATGAGGGCGGGAAGGACTTCCAGACGGCTCATCTCGAACGGGATGCCGCGGAGATGAATTGCTCCTCCTGCCATATGGCACATTCGTCCACCCAACCATCGCTCTTACTCGCTCAGAGCCACGATGCGTTCTCGGACGGTGACTGCGCCGACTGTCATGACTCTCTCGATGAGGGACGTTCCGTGGCTGAGGTCTGTGCTGACTGTCACGATACCGAATCGACGATGAGAGTCACGCACGTACCGTTCGAAGACGGCGACTGTCAGTCCTGCCACAACCCACATGTCGCGCGGGGCATCGCACTCCTTCCGGAAACCACGGTCGAAGCTTGCGCGGAGTGCCACGAGAGTACCGAACTCTATCCTCAGATCGCGCTCGCTCACGAACCGGTCCGGGACGGCGACTGCCATCTCTGCCATCAGTCTCACGGTTCGGACAATGCCAACCTCCTCACGGCGACCGGAAGCAGCCTCTGTTTCTCCTGCCATGAGGAACTGGAAACATTGGCGTCGGCGGCTGTCGTTCACGAACCATTCCGCAAGGGAGAGTGCACGAGCTGCCACGACCCGCACGGTTCAACAGAAACGAACTTACTGTCGAGCACCGTTCCGCAACTCTGCTTCGATTGCCACGATCCGGCCGAGCCGGGTCTGGCCGCCCAGCACGGTGGTATCGCGCTCGAAGGAACCGATTGCTCAGCTTGTCACGATCCACATGCCTCGAGCGGGGCAAACCTCACCCATGCGCTCGTTCACGAACCGTTCGGAGACGGCGACTGCCAGTCCTGCCACCAGGCATCGTCTGGGGCTTTGGTGGCAAGCACGGAAAGAGCCGTCTGCTTCGATTGCCACCAAGGTATCGAAGAAGACCTCAAGTCCGGCGAAGTCCACGCCCCGATCAACGACGACAAATCTTGCTCAGTTTGCCATCAGCCCCACACCGCGCGGTTCGACAGGCTCCTCCGGTCCGGAGACGAGCGACTCTGTTCCGACTGTCATGAGGGTGCGGTCAAGGAGTTCCGGAACGCGGAGTTCTCTCACCCGACAGAAGAAGGAGTCAACAGCTGCAGCGTCTGCCATGATCCTCACCTCGTCGCCAACGAAGACGGCGTAAGCATCGCCCAGCAGAAGTGTGCGAGCTGTCACCCCTTCTCCGAGCACGTCATGCACCCAATCGGAGAGGGTGTCATCGATCCCCGGACCGACAAGGCTGTCGATTGCCTCAGTTGCCACTTACCGCATGGTTCGAAGTTTGAGTTCATGCTCCAGGACGACCCGGATGGTCGACTCTGCGTCGCATGTCACACGGACAAGATCCGGATCAAGTAGGACACTACCGCCAAGCAGATCAATAGAAAGAGGGCTGTGGTCTCAAGACCACAGCCCTCTCTTGTGATTGAACTCTTCGTTGCTACTTCTCGTTGCGGCCTACTTGAGCAGCTGGATTCGTCGCACGCGCGTTCTCTCACCTACCTGGAGCTTGGCGAAGTAGATTCCTGACCCGACCTCGTCGCCAGATCGATCACGGCCGTCCCACTCTGCGCCCTGGAGCCCGGCTCCCAACACCTCGTCCACGAGGATGGCCACGAGACGTCCCGCTCCATCGTAAACACCCAGGGAAACCTGTTCTTCCGACGGGAGACGGAACGACATCCGAGTCGAGGCAGCGAAGGGATTCGGGTAGTTGCTCAACTCGAACGAGGTCGTCAAATCAAACGATCCGTTCGATGCTGACCGTGCAGCTCCGCATCCAGAGCCGCCGCTATCACTGCTCTCATCATTAGCGCCCGAGTCATACGTACCATTGGCGACCGTCACTCCCGTTACGGTTAGAGTCCAGCAAGGACCGGATACATTGCGCTCGCGATCGGACCTGAAGCTCGCCTGCCCGCTCGCATCCGTTACCGCGGTTTGGGAGGAAGAATTGGTCCCACTCCAATCGACGCTTACGGTCGCTCCGGCCACCGGGCTACTCCCAGCGTCGACGATCGTAACGACACCGTCTGCACGAGTCCACGGACCCTGGCTCGAGGTCCCGACCGTGATTGCAGAGACGTGGACAACCGGGCCGGCCGGGCAAGTTCCTGTCGTGGCACCGTCCGTGTTGGAGCCAGACTCTCCGCCACAATTGGTGGCGAAGACCTGATAGGAATAGTTCGTTTCACAATTAGCGCTGTTGTCGGTGTAGCTTTGCGAATTCGCACCGACCGAGGCGATCTCGCTACCGTTGCGTTCAACCCGAAAGCCATCTTCGTTGTTCGCGGTATCTGACCAGGATAAGTCCACGGAGTTCGGCCCGGTTGCGTTGGCAACGAGACCGGAAGGAGCCGATGGGGCCGGATCCGTGCAACCTCCTCCACCGTACATCGTGGGTCGGTAGGCCTGGACGACGGCGTCCATCCGAGTCGATTGGTCGCTGGTGAAATTGTCCATGCAGGCATCGTCAGTGTAGTCCATGAAGTTGTCGATCGGGTCAGGTCCACCGCCAGCGCAGGTGTCGCGTCCGCCGGGGCAACCGTAAGCCGGGCTCGCTTCGGCCGCGGTGTCGTCAACGAGGTCTCCGGGAGGATTACATCCTCCTTGGAAGGTGTGGTAGAGACCGAGGAAATGTCCAACTTCATGAGTAGCCGTGTCACCGAGGTTGTAGGGTGCCGCACTGCCCCCCGGCAAAGAAGCATTGAGACAGACAACACCGTGCATAACATTGTCTTCCGCGTAGTCCCAAGGGAACCGCGCGTAACCGAGAAGGCCCTGCCCAATATCACAGGTATAGAAATTCAGAGTCGTAGCTGGGTCGATGGCCAAATCCCGCTTCATCTTGCGCTCGTTACCCGATCCAGGAGTGTGGGTCATCCACCGGCTGTTGTTCGTTCGATCGGTGCTGGCCAGCGTGAAGCTGAATCCGGTTCCGGCGTAGGCCTGGTTGAGGACGTTCATCTGCTGGTTGATCCGCGAGTCGTTCACATCGCCGGAACCGTTGTTGTAGCGAATCACGTGGAACGCGACAGGGATGGAGACATTTGCGGCCGCCGCATCGGGAGCGAATTGCTCGATCCAGAGTTCAAGGTCCCGCTGCACCCGCATCTGCTCTTCCAGCGCCGGAGAGTACGTGCCACATCGGACACCCTCGACGGATCGGCCATTCTCACCTTCATAGGTCACGTCGAGCTGGTTTGCACCCGCCGACACGGCAGCGGTCGTTACTAAGAAGAAACCAGCTAGCGCAATCGATTGAACGAACCTCATAAAACCCCCTCGTAAAGTGGACACTACCGCGACACACCCTCGATCCAAGTGAAACAGCAAGACAGCTGCCCAGGTGCGGCAGACCAAACCTGGGTCAAAGGCATACGCAAATAACTCTAAAAAATAGACTTACGCGACCCAAAGCGACGTCGACGACCGATGGAGACCGGCTTTTACCCTATCTCAGGACGGGAAAGTCGGATCATTGATCGACTTTGGCACTCCCACCGAATGACGGGGTTCAACCCGACCAACATACCTCAAACTTATGCGGTAATCACGCCTCACTTCTGAAACCGGCGGGTCAACGCTCTCGACCTCATCTCGAAGAAGGCGCATTGATCGAATTGGCTGAAACAGCGATGCGGCGGGCAAGTGGTCCCAAGCTCCCATGCGAACATAAAATGCGCTATCGTCTCGCTCGCAAGTAACCGGGAAAGTTCGTGACTTCGAAGCCCGAGACAACGGAGTCGGACATGGCGCGCACGTCAACAGAACTCCTCCTCACGAGGGCGGACCGCGATAGCTCGGAAGCGGGGAAGACCTCTTCGGACTTGCTCCCTCCCATCGTGGTCGATCAGGCCCTTCGTCGCCTCCAAGGCCTCTGCGCGGTCTTCGCAGCAGCTACGCCGTTCGCCTGGTTGCTACCACACCTCCTCGCCGGCACGCTGATTGGAGAGCTCTCGCGTCCCTGGGATTCGATTCCTCTTCTCGTTGCGATTCTGTTTTCGGCACTCCTCTTCTTCCTCATTCGCGGAACGCATCTTCCCAAGTCAACCCTGGTCGGCCTCGGCTTGGTCTATCAGGTCGTAGTGAGTTACGCCCTGGCCTTCGCGCAAGGATGGGGAACCTTCACTGGGGTCCCTCCTCACGAACTCAATTTTGACAGAGTGGGTATCTCCTTGGTGGGTGTGTGGATGATCACGGGAGCGGTCCTTGTTCCGCATCGACCAAACCGGGTGTTCATCTCGCTCTGCCTCTCTGCGCTCGCTCCGGGCATCGTCCTCCTTCTCTCTTCAAACGCCCACGGCGGCCCAACCCTGGCTTGGAGCGAGTTTGGCTACGTTTTCGTTTTCCCCTACCTGCTCTGTGCCGTGGCCGCGTACCTTGCGTCGCAAACACTCTATCGGCTGGGTCGGGATCTCCATCGCGCCACGGAAATGGGCGCTTACCGGTTGGTCTCGATGATCGGGCGCGGGGGCATGGGTGAGGTCTGGAAAGCCCAACACCAGATGCTCGCTCGTCCGGCAGCGGTAAAACTCATCCGACCCGAGGCGGTTGCGGTGGGGAACTCTGAGCGGGCATCATCGATTCTCGATCGCTTCGAGCGGGAAGCGCAGGCCACGGCTGCGCTAACGTCCCATCACACGATTGAGCTCTACGACTTTGGAGTTTCGGAAGCTGGGAGCTTCTACTACGTCATGGAACTCCTCGATGGCGTCGACCTCGAGACACTGGTTCTTAGACACGGCCCGGTCGCACCAGAGCGTGCCACATTCTTGCTCTTGCAAGCGTGTCACTCCCTGGCCGACGCGCACCATCGGAAATTGATCCATCGGGACATCAAACCGGCGAACATTTTTGTCTGCCATCGCGGCCTCGAGTATGACTTCGTAAAGGTTCTCGATTTCGGTCTCGTGACTCGGCTCAACGACGAGCCAGATGATGTCCGGCTCACGGCCGAAGGGAGAGTCATCGCGACTCCCGCCTACCTGCCGCCCGAGATGGCGAGCGGTGCGCCGGCCGATCCTCGCTCGGACATCTACGCTCTCGGGTGCGTAGCGTATTGGTTGGTCACGGGAAGCCTGGTCTTCGAAGCAGAAACCACCATCGAAATGATCCTAGCCCACGCGAACAAGACACCGGTTGCTCCTTCGACTCTTTGCGAGCAGGAAGTCTCACCTGTCTTTGACGAACTCGTTCTACAGTGCCTTGAGAAGAGCCCGGACGACCGACCTCAGTCCGTTGCGGCCCTGGTCGAACGACTACGCGATTCCCAGACCTCAGCAGAATGGACCAATGCAGACGCTGCGGAGTGGTGGGCGAATCGCGAGTCGCCAACGAGCCGGAACTAGGCCGCAATTCGGGACAGCTCTTCGCAGATCGCCGTCCAGCCTCCCTCGTGGTTCCCGCGCGATACATCGTCGGGGAATCCTGAGTGATGAAGAGTAAGCTCCGTTTCGCCTGAACTCCTTTCCTTGAATGTGAGAGTGACCGTGCTATCAGGAATCGTATGGTCCGAAAGCCAGGTGAAGGCAAGTTTCTCATAGGGCTGAATCGTCTTGTATTCTCCACGATGCGGAAGGTCCTTTTCTCCCGCTTTCATCACGATGAGGAAACTCCCGCCCTCCCTCGTGTCCGCTTCGACGTCACAGTCAGACATCCCTTCCATCGGCTTGATGAACTTCGCCAGGGCTTTCGGATCCAGCCATGCTTCGAAAACCGTCTTCGGCGGCGCAGGAATTGTCTTACTGATGGTCAGTTCAAAGTTTTCGTTCATGAGTCTTCTCCGTCCTTCTCTTTCTGTTCCTGAACATAATCGATGAGCGCATCAAGCCTCGTACTCCAGAATTGGCGATAAAAATGCAGCCACTCGTAGGCACCTTGCAGCCCGGTCCAATCGACGCGGAGCCAGTGCTCCCGCCCATCGATTCGGCGAACGATCAACCCCGCCCGTTCGAGCACTTTGATGTGTTTGGAAACCCCGTTCAGACTCATGGAAAACGCCTGAGCCAGATCGGTAACCTTCAGGTCCCCCGCCTCACGCAGGAGTCCAATGATTTCCCGCCGCGACGGATCCGAGAGCGCTGCAAATGCCCGGTCGAGTCGGGCCGTTTCAATATTTTTATCAACCATACGGTTGACTATATACTCAACCGGTCGGTTGATCAAATAAAAACTGGATGAGAGCCCGATTCGAGGAGATACATGGGCTATACAGCGCCGGCAACTAACACCTGTAAGCCACAGAGAACAAATAGTCTAAAGCCAATAAGAGGTTGAGAAAACAGAGAGGAAAATCCCCACTTCGACCACGTCGAGCAGGTGGAGACGGCCGGGTTTACGAGCAATCGACGCCCGCAAGCCGGGACCTAGGCTGATCAGGAACTCCCGTAAGTCCCCTTACGAGAGCTCCACAGCTGGGAGTCTCTTACGTCTGGAGCCGCTCCTCGGAGCTGGCATCGTCGGATACGGTCGAGACAAGGAATGGCTCCTCCGGAGTGACGGGATCCCCAGGATGCTCCTCTTCGTACATTTCGAGCGGCATCTTTCCCGTGATCCAGGAGGGGTTACCTGGGAACACACCCGGCTTGAAGATCACGCCGTACATATGCCAGACGAGGATAGCCAGCGTTGCCAACCAGGCTTCGTAGAGATGGATGACACGCATCACCTCGACGAATTCTCGCGAGACAAGGCCGATTGCATCGTTCTTGAACCAAAGGAGCAACCCGGTCAATATCATCACCACAGTTCCCCAGACCAGAGCCCAGTACTCCGCTTTCTCGACGAAACTGAAGCGGCCAAACTTGGGGTGCTCTTTCCGTTTCCCGAGGTTGTACGAGACAGCCTGAGAGACCTCACGCACATCCCGCATGCCTGTAGCCATTCCGGAGAGGAACTTCCGTCCGTTCGGTCGGAAGAGATAAACGAAGTGCCAGAGGGTCGAGATGAGAAAGACCACAGCCGCCACCCGGTGGATAACCCCTCTTACTCCGAAACCACCAGCCCAACCAAACATCCAGGTAAAGATCGTGGCTTCGGAATAGCGTAAGGCGAACCCCGTGATGACCAGAACAGTGAATGAGATCATGAGTGTCGTGTGCTGGAAGATGGCGTTACCGTCCATCCGCCGAACTTGAGGTCCGTGTAGAAGCCGCCTTGTTCCACGCCAGAAATCGAGCGACACGTAGGCGATCATTCCGCCGATCACTCCGACGATGAGAAAGATGTAGATCTTGCGTACGATGTCGGGCCACCCGCCCGCTTCGTCAACAGCATGAACCGAACGCTGCGCCATTTCCGCGGTGATCCCTTCGTGACACTCTCCACAGGTATGTTGGAGGTTGTCGCGATGAACAGATGAAGCCGGATTGGTGCTCGGGAGAACCTTGTGCGCACCATGACAACTCGCACAGTTGGCTACACTGGAGTCGCCGGACCGGCTCTTGAGACCATGGAACGAGTCAACGAATTCAACCGTTTCGCCGAGAGGCGCGTCATAGACTTCGTTGATGCGGGCGGTTTCATGACAAGGCGAGCAGGTTGATTCGGCAACTCGATAGGGCGAAACGTTCGAGCGCGGGTCCTTCAGTTGGAGGATTCCATGTTCGCCATGACAGTCTGTACAGACGGGGCTGTGGGTGTCACCGCGCGCTACGAACTCACCGTGGATACTGTCCCAAAAGTCCTCTGCTTCCTGCTCGTGGCATTGCCCGCATGTATTGGGGATATTGAAGTGGTTGATACTCGACAGGCTGCTGCCCGGAGCGTAGATGCGATGGGGATCACGCTCCGATCCGTGACAATCGGTGCAGACAGCGGCTTCACTCGTGCTATCGGCTGCGCGAACGACACCGTGCGCACTCGCCTCGTAGGCATCGACCACGTTCTTGAGCCGCATATCGTGTTCCTTGGCCCAATTGATATCTCCGTGACACTGGGCACATACCTGAGCGCGCCGACTCCGATGAGTAACCGACTCAGGGTCACTGGCCGGCCGGATCTGGTGCGTTCCGTGACAGTCCGAGCAACCCGGTAGACCGGGCGATACGGAAACGAGTCCGATACCATGCTGTATATACTTCGCCTCGAGGCCTTCATGACACTCTCCGCAGTGGACCGGAAGGAGGTCGTCCTCGTGTGGGACCTCAGCGATGTCCGAGTGGCAGTCAAGACACTCGAAACCTTCGTGAATCGAACCGTCGAGATGAGACATCTCAACAACAGCCACATCCTCTTCGGACCCATCGTGGCAGAGAGAGCAATCGTCGGAGGTCACGTCGGGGGCGGGTTCGAGGGCGTGGGAGGATGTGCAGAAGAACGTGAAGAGCGCGAGCAGGAAGCAGCAGCTGAAGGTTTTCGGTGTCATGATTCTGCCTCAGGGTCCGTGCGAGGGACCGAGCCAAGTTGAGTTTCAGGGTTAGAAGGAACGACCGAACCGATTTCTTCTCGGTCATCGTAAATACTCTCGTCACCAGTGTGACAGTCGGTACACAACATCTCGCGTTCGGCGCCCTCGATATCGAAGGGGTGCTGGAACTCGAGCCCGGAAAGCGAAACGGTGCTCGTCGTGAGAGGGGCTTCTCCCTGTGCCATGATCGAATGGCAAACATTGCAGTCTGCGCTGATCGTCCGCCCATCGACCGTCCGTAAGGACGAACCGTGGCAGCGAAAACACCCGTCAAAGAGAAGATGGCCACTGAAATCGGGATACTCATCCCAACGGACCTGCATCTGGGGGAAGAAATTGTTTTCGTAGATATCCTGGACTGCTTCGACAGTACCTTCAGTTAGGGCCACGCCCCGCTCTTCGTAGAAGTTTGTCAGACCGATCCGAATCGAGTCCTGCGCTCCCTCCTTCGTCGCGTAGTTCGCAGCGAGGAGTTCGACAGCTTTTCGCTTGATCCACGGAAGATCGCGATCGATCGCTCCACTCATCAATCCACGATTGACCGCATGCAGAGGCGAAGAGTAGCCGTGGGCCGGGCGGTTGTGACAATCCATACAGTCCATCTCGCGAACGAGACCCTCAGCTTCCTTCGACACGCGGACCGAATCGGGAAGGGCACGACCATTCCTGGAATAGACCACAGTCTCCCCATCCTCGATGAAGGAGATCTCTGCGAACTCTTCGCGCTCATCATCGACGGCCACGTAGGTCATCCGGTTGGACGGATCCACGTGCCAGTGGCTTCCGGTCGGCTCGCCATCGTGGGCGACGCCCCCGATGTGCATGAGTGCGCGCACCTGCCAGTGTGTGTTCTCTTTGTCACCGAGGAAGTAGTTCCAAGTTTCCGCCTTGGAGGAAAAGAACTGACCCGGCCAATGACATTGTTCACAAACTTCGCGGGCAGGACGCAGGTTATGAACGGGGGTCGGAATCGGGCGCGGGTACGTCCCCTGAATCGCTTTGACTACCTGCCGAGCACCGGACATCTTGCTCTTGACGTACCAATCAGCCCCAGGGCCGATATGGCACTTCGCACATCCGACCTGGGCGTGAGCCGAATTGTGGTAGGCAACGAACTCCGGCTCCATGACCTGGTGACAAACTTCCCCGCAGAACTCGACCGACTCGGTGTACTCGTACGCGCCGTACATTCCCACCGTGGTAAGAAGCAGGAAGATCGAAGTCCCCGTAGCGAAAATGATGAAGGCATTGCGATGGGACTTACGCCCAAAGTTGATGATCAGGTTGGTCGGTTTGCCCCGCTTCCGCCGTCGTTGCTCGAACCACATTCCGATGGGGACGAGGACGAGGCCCGAGACGAGCACTGCCGGGAGAGCCATGAAAATGAAGATGCCGATGTAGGGACTACTTTCGGCTCGTATCTTGTCGAGAATAAAAAGAATGATGATCGCGGCAGCGCCAAAGAGGGCAAGCCCCGCCCCAAGCATACTTACGAAGTTGTAGTAGCTATTCGGAAGATCTTTGCGATTCATAGATACCTCAAAGGACGGACCGTCAGGGTCTGATCCTCAGCGGTCATGGGCACGAGAGGTTAGCTCAAAAACGCTCGGAAGAAACCTCGTCGACACCTACTTTACGGGCCGTTTGCATAGGTTCGTAGAGAGGGATAACACGTACCCTTAGGGCTCGCAAGTCATTCGTATGAATACAGATCCGCTGTGGCAGTCGCTGAGGTAGGACGGTGAAGGCCGACCGGATAGGGCCGACCTTCGTCGAGGGAACGGTAACGGACTCTACTCAGCTGCTGGAGTCGGGTGAGCGATCGTCTTCACCGCCTCTTCGAAGTTGAACTCCTCGAAAGTCGGACTCTCTTCATTGTGGCAACTACGGCACTGAGCCTCAGTCGGCATGATCAGACCGGCTGCGAGCGACGCCGCATGATCTTTCATGACCTTCTTGCCCTTGTACCCGGAGCCTGCGCCATGGCAACTCTCGCATCCAACGCCGTCTGTCACCGCGTACTTCTTGCCGAACATTTCGGCCGGGGCACCATGCCCTGTTACGTGGCACTTGAGGCATGCGTCCGCCTCTTGCGGATTACCTTCGATGCCAGCGGCGACGGCGGCAGCCTTCGCTTCATCGGAGGCGAGAACTTCGTATGCTTTCGAGTGCGGCCCCTCTAACCACTTAGGGTACTGAGCCCCGCTCTTCTCGCTCTTGTGACACATCTTGCAACCGGCAGCTCCGATAAACTTGTAGCCGCCCTCTGTTGCGTACGCGATTACGTCCACAGCCTTCTCGGCTTCTTCACCTTCAGCAGCCGTAAGTGTAGCGACGGCCAAGCCCATCACTGCCACTGCCATAAGTGCAACGAGTTTCCGCATAATGCGCTCCCTCAATTCAATGTACTTAGGCCCTTTGGCCCGCCTTCGAAAACGGGGCCTCACTCGCTCCCGCAGTCACAACAGAAACACCGCAGACCCAAAAAGGTCTATGGGATTTTCCGTGTAGAACCATACGTAAATCCCCGTACCTCCCTTCTTGGACCTCTTTCTAGGCCCGTCGCTTCCCGGGTGCGTTCCACTCGTGTGCTCGCTCCGAGATGTACGAAGTCCCGACCAGGAGTGCCATCACCGCCGCCGTGTAGTACGCCCATGGGGGCAGCCCAGTGGCTTCCCCAGATCCATAGGAATGGAGCCCGGAAAGCAGGTAGTTCACGCCCAGATAGGTCATTATGACGGACGAGATCGCGACAAAGCTCGCCGCCGCCATCACCCAGGGGCGGTTGAGAGCTGGGATATAGCGAAAGTGGACGACCGAGGCGTAGACGAGGATCGTGACCAGCGCCCAGGTCTCTTTCGGATCCCAACCCCAGTATCGTCCCCACGACTCGTTGGCCCAAACCCCTCCAAGCAAAGTACCCACGGCGAGTAGGGCAAGACCGGCGACGAGAACGCGCCAGAGGAGCCCATTCATCTCCAGGACGGCCCGGCGGATTCGATCGGCACCGGGTCGCTTGAAGAGATGAAGAATCAAAATGGTCATTCCCATCGTCGCTGCCAGACCAAGGAGGGCATAGCTCGCCGTAATCACCATGACATGAATGATCAGCCAGTACGATGCAAGTACAGGAACGATCGGACTAATTGCCGGATCAAAGGTCGGGAGCATCGCGACACCGAGAATGACGAGAACGAGGAGCGAAGAGAGGCCGGCCGACGAGCCTCGCCGATCCCGGGACTCGTAGTAGATCCCGGCAACTGCCGTTGCAATGCTGATGAAGATAAGGGATTCGTACCCATTGCTGAGAGGTGCGTGAGAGGACGCTGTCCAGCGCAGGATGTATCCGAAGAGGTGGACGAGGACGGCAAGAACGTAGATAACCATCCCAGTCGCGAAGAGAGGGTGACGAGCCGGGTAGTGTGGATCCTTACGCTTGGCCAGACCCCAAACGTATGCGATACCCATTACGACGAGGGCCAGACCATAGAGCGCCATGACTCGAACGAACGGATTCGCACGGTTGAGCAGGATCTCCGAACGGACCTTCGAGTCACTTGGAAGCACCTTGGCTCCGTAGCGGCTCTGGAGATTTCTCAGAGCGGGAATCGCTGCCGCAACCGCCGGTTCGTCGGCGTGGATGATGCCCTCTGTCAGCCGGCCGAAAGGCTGCTGGAATTCAGCCTTCTGAGCGGCAGGAAGGCTCGCAAAAACATCCACTCCCAACCAACTGTCGTTGGGATGATTCGGAACGGGGAAAATCTTTAGAGTTTGCCCTTGAATGGAAAGAAGGAACAAGTTCAGCCGATCGTCGAAAGCGAGAAGCTTTCGCTGTGCCTTCGACCGTTCGCGATCCGGCGTACGACGGGCCAACTCCAGCTCGCCCTCGACGAGATACCTTCCATTGGAATCAAAGAGGCTGGCGGCTGTTACTCGCTTCACACTCTCATCGACACCGAGAATATTCTTCACGCCTTGGTTTCGCACGGAGATGAGAGGCTCATGGAACCAGTGGTTCGGCTGCGCGATCCAACTGAGATAGAGATCGACAGGGTCCCAGCTTTCGTACGTCGCCTTTTTCGTAACCTTGATCACCATCTCCCGCGCAAACGTATCGAGTGGCTTCATTCGGCCCTGATAGTCCTGCACGATAAGATAGCGAGCATCTTCACGAACCTCTTCGGAGAGAAAGGGGACAGGAATCCCGGAATGGTCGTGACCTTGCGCCTGGGCCAGACCCACGTTCGACCCAAGTAGGAACAACACCCCGAGCATTGCGGCTTTCGTCGCGGTCTTCTGGACAGTCTCTCTGTGGTGCTGGACGCTTGGGTGGGGCTGGCGGTTCCAGAGGAGGCCTCGACTCAGAGTGATGATAAAACCCAGCGTCATGAGAAAGTATCCGATGTAGGTCGGCCACTTCCCCGGATCGTGGTTTACGGAGAGGACGGTGCCGAGCCGGTCCGTGTCATAAGACGATTGGAAATGCTTGAAGCCTCGGTAGGTAAGCGGATGGTTCATGTAGATTCGGACCGGTTTACCGTCGATCCCTCGAGCGGGATCGAAGAGGCGAACGTGGCTTTCGAAACTGGCCGGGTTGTTGCTCCCTGGATACGTCACGAGGACGAAATCATCGAGCTGAATCCGATAGTCGACGGGAATCTTGATCGGTCCAATGCCGACGCGAGCCGTTCGATTCCCCAGACTGATTTCCTGGTCACCCCGCCCCACGTAAACGAACTCCTCAGCCCGGTTCCCTTGACCATCGACGATCTCGACTCGAGCTCCAGCCGGTGCATTTTGGTCCATGGATGCTCCCGATCCCCAGACCGCAGACGGCAGGGCCTGCTCCAACCGGAAAGCAAAGCCGTTCGTTCGTACCGCAGATCCAGTTTCTAAAGCGAAACGGTCTCCCGCCTCGACAGAAGTCCCAGTACCGCCCACGTCCCCCGACTTCGCGAGCTGGAAAGGAAACTCGGCCGCCCCTTCGACTCGCCCTTGCTCGTCGAGAGCCAGGTAGAGATTCTGCGACCAGGAGAATTCGAGATCGAGATCGCGAACGGATCCGGTCAGGGAATCTCCTCTTGTGAAACCTGGGTGAAGAGCGAAGTGCTGGCGGGAGAACGTCTCCCCGGCCGTATCCGTAATCTCGACCCGGAGCGCTGGATTGCGCATGGGCGCGTTCGGATCCGCCTCCCGTCCTACCTTGAAATCCGGGTTGAGCTCGACGAGCCGAACGGTCTGGCCAGCAACACTGAATTCGGCCGGAAGCTCGGCGGGCACATCGAATCTCTCGGTCTGGCCCTCCAAAGTCGCACGGACCGTCCCCCGCCCAGCCGACATTCCGGTCGTGGGTAACTCTTCCAAGCCAAGGAAGTGCACCTGGGCGTCCCCGACCGCTTGCGATTCGCCAACTTCGAGAGCGACGAGTTGTGGTGAGGTGCCGGCGATCAACATCTCGAGCATCGGCTCGCCGCCGGCCCCCTCGCGAAGCCTTCGATCCATGTGCGGCCAATACTCCGCAATCTTCAGGTCGAACGGCTCGCCGCCAACCTCCAGTTTGCGTCGGATGTTCTGCGATCCAGGCTTATAGAGATTGACCTCCCGGGTATCGGCCACTCCACCTATCGAGAGCGAAACATGGTTCTCTCGTGAGTAGAGGAAGCTCGACGAGCTACCCTCCCGAATCGACATCGTTCCTTCATAGCCGAAGAAGCGGGTCGTTCCGGCGCCTATCAGGATCACGATGACCGAGAAGTGCGTAATCATGAATCCAATTTGGTTTCGCGGGAACGGCCAACGCTGAAAGAACATTACGATCATATTGATCGCAAAGAGAATGAGAATGGCCTCGAACCATCGCGTCCGATAGACGGTGGCTTGGGCATAGGCAGTCCCCTGCGCAGATTCGATCAAAGTGGCGCCAGCCGTGACGAAGGCCAGGGCGAGGAGAAGAACGAGCGTCAACTTGACGGACCCGAGGAGCTGAGCGACCTGGCTGTTTCGAATGTCCACGATCGACCTCAATCTTGTGCGTTTATCCCAAAGTTCTGAACCACACGCGAGCAGATGTAAGTCTAGAGCCGATGTGTTTGGGGACAACCCCGCAAGAGTGCGGGCCCCTATCCGGGGAAGTGCGTATGTCCAGATTCTCCCCAATATCGTGCGTGTAATCCCTAACTGGCTCCCCCACTCGCAGCCCTCGAATAATGGACTGTCCTCCTGCGACGCACCCAAGCGGTGATGGGGTGGCGATCCTCGCACCGTAGGCCGAGGTGGCAGACGTCCGAGAGAGTCCCGGGGCCGGTTTTCAGAATAGGCGGTTAGTTCGTGAGGTCCTTAAGGTTGAGTTTCGGGACGATGAGCGGCTCGGTCCTCTTCGCCACCCTCTTGTTATCGCACTTGGCCGTCCAGGCTGGGGCGGTCGAGAACGCAGACTGTTTCGACTGTCACGATGACTTCCCGGAAGAGAGATTTGCCAACTCCATCCACGCGGATATGGACTGCATCGACTGTCACGAGGACGCCGATGTCGAGGAGCTCCCCCACGAAGATGAAATGAGCCCGGTCTACTGCGGAAACTGCCACGACGACACCCAACTCGATTTCGACACCAGTTCCCACGGCCAGGCACTCAAGCGTGGAGTTCGTCTCGCCCCCTCCTGCGCTGACTGCCACGGCGAGCATGATATCGTTTCGACTTCGGACACCAGTTCTCCGGCTTACAAGATGAACGTGCCCTACCTTTGCGGTAAGTGCCATCGAGAAGGTGCTCCGGTGTCTCGTCTCCAGAAGATCACCGAACACAACATCATCGAGAACTACAGCCAGAGCATCCACGGCGAGGGGCTCTTTGAAAAGGGTCTGACCGTGACAGCGGCCTGCAACGACTGTCATCGCAGCCACCGGATTCTCCCGCACACCGATCCAAAGGCATCCATCTCTCCACGAAACATCGCTCGCACCTGCATGAAGTGCCACTCCCGAATCGAGGACGTGCACGACAAGGTCATCCGCGGTGAACTATGGGAAGAGAAGCCTGGTGCGATTCCAGCCTGTACCGACTGCCATCTTCCTCACAAGGCGCGGAAAGAAACCGTCAGCCTCACGATATCGGATCGTGACTGTCTGGAATGTCACGAGAGACCGGACCTTCACCAGGTTGTCGAAGGCGACACTCTCGCCCTGAACGCTGTCGACCGATACATGCTCGAAGAGTCAGTCCACACCAACATTTCCTGCGTGAAGTGCCACAGCGACGTAAATCCCCGGGCGAAACGTCCCTGTGAACCTTCCGGGAAGGTCGACTGTGCAGCCTGCCACGCGAAGATTTCTGACGAGTACTTCGCCAGTGGTCATGGCAGGGCCCATCTCGAGGGCGTCAAAGAATCGCCCTATTGCACCGATTGCCATGGGGACCATGGCGTCCTCTCACACTCGAACGATCAATCGTCGATTCATCGCGCGTCGATTCCGAGGTTGTGTGGAGAGTGCCATCGCGAAGGCGGTCAAACCGAAGGCGTACGCGACGACCTCGAGCAGATGAGCGCGCTGGCCGACTACTCGACGAGTGTCCATGGTCGGGGTCTATCGGAGAAGGGGCTCCTCCCCAGCGCCGTCTGCATCGACTGCCACGGCTCACACATGATTCTCGAGAAATCGGACCAGCGATCCCTCATCAACGAAAACCAGCTTCCGTCGACCTGTGGCAACTGCCATCAGGGCATCTTCAAGCAGTACATCAAGAGCATCCACTACAACGCCACGGCCGGCCCGCTCCTTCCCATCGACGACGAGTCGTCTCCGACGGGAGCAGCTCCGGAATCAGTAGACTCAACCGCCACCGCCGATGGGGCCCATTCTGCGCATGGAAACATGGAAGGCATTCACCAGCTCCCAACCTGCGCAACCTGTCACTCATCCCACACGATCAAACACGTCGAAGGCGACGCTTTCGTAAACGAGGTCACCCATCAGTGTGGTTCCTGTCACGAAGAGCTGGCTGAGAGCTACCTCGAGACGATGCATGGTAAGGCCTACGGCCTTGGCGATGCGGACGCGGCGAAGTGCTCGGACTGTCACGGTGCCCACGAGATCCTTGCCACGAACGACCCTCAATCAAGTGTCGGCTTCCGCAACATCGTCGACACCTGCAAACAGTGTCACTCCGACGCGAACACTCGATTCACGGGCTACCTGACCCACGCGACCCATCATGACCAGGACAAGTACCCGGCTCTCTACTACACCTATTGGGCCATGACTTTCTTACTTCTCGGCGTCTTCGCCTTCTTCGGGATCCACACTCTTCTTTGGCTCCCCCGCTCCTTCGGCGAAATGGTCAAACGCATGAAGAAGAAGAAAGAAGCGCAGACCCAGCCGACCTACTTCTTCAGGCGATTCTCTCCCGTCCAGCGGCTCAACCATCTGCTTGTGATAATCAGTTTCCTGCTACTCGCCATGACCGGAATGATGCTGAAGTTCTCGACGATGGCCTGGGCCATCTGGTTGTCCGACGCTCTCGGCGGAGTCCGCGTGGCAGGGTACATTCACCGATTCGCAGCCGTCATTACCTTCGGTTACTTCGCGCTGCATCTCAGTTGGCTTGCCGTCTACAAGCACAAGAAGCGCCGGACCATGCTCCAGATGATCTTCGGAAAAGACTCTCTGATGTTCAACGCAAAGGACGCCAGGGATTTCTGGGGCACGCTAAAGTGGTTCTTCGGGGCTGGCCCGCGTCCGAACTATGGTCGCTGGACCTATTGGGAAAAGTTCGACTATCTGGCCGTCTTCTGGGGTGTGGCCGTGATCGGGCTCTCGGGACTCATGCTCTGGTTCCCCGAGTTCTTCACGCGATTCGTACCGGGAATCATCATCAACGTGGCGACAATCATCCACAGTGACGAGGCGCTTCTCGCGGTGGGGTTCATCTTCACGATCCACTTCTTCAACACACATCTCCGCCCGGAAGCTTTCCCTATGGACACAGTCGTCTTCACTGGGTTGACGCCGCTCGATCATTACAAGCGTGATCGTCCGGAGGAGTACGAGGAACTGAAGCGGACCGGTCAGCTGCGGAAGTGGGTCGTCAACACGACGATCTCGAAGAGGAAGGACCTGATCATCCGGACCTTTGGGTACCTCTTCCTTGGGATCGGAGTCATCCTCATCGGGCTCATCATCTACTCGATGTTGTTCGGCTACAAATAAGGCTCTTCCCCGGCTCAGAAGACGGGGAAGAGCGTCTCACGTACGTCAATACGCGAATTTCCTAGCTGACTCGAGACACTGCGACCGGGCACCATACTCAAATGTGTGCCCTACCACAGATTGGCGTACTGGTTTGCAACCTGGGCACCCCCGAGGGTCCCACGGCGGGTGACCTGCGGCCTTACCTTCGTGAGTTCCTCTCGGACCGGAGAGTCGTGGAGATGCCACGCATTCAGTGGCTGCCCATTCTCTACAGCTTCATACTCCCGTTTCGGCCGCGGAAGTCCGCCAAACTCTATCAAGAGATCTGGACAAAAGAAGGCTCCCCTCTACTTGTTCTCTCTCGGAAAGTTCGGGATGGAATCGAGCAAGCCCTTCAAAGAGAAGGAGATCCGACAATCTCCGTCGAGCTGGGAATGCGCTACGGGAACCCGTCGATCGGATCCGCACTCCAAACTCTCCGCGAGGCGGGATGCGGCCGGATCCTCGTACTCCCGCTCTATCCGCAGTACTCGGCATCGACTGCGGCTTCGACTTTTGATGCGGTTTGGGACGAACTCAAGAGCTGGCGGGTCGTGCCAGAAATTCGTTCGATTCGGGAATACGGTGCGGATCCCGGCTACATCGCTGCTCTCGCCGCTTCCATCCGCGAACTCTGGCACCGTGAAGGAGAACCTGAGAAGTTGCTCCTTTCCTTCCACGGCATTCCGAAACGCTACGCCGACTCTGGCGACCCCTATCCCGAACAGTGCCAGGAAACGGCTCGCCTGCTCTTCGCAGAGCTCGGTGCGCCGGTTGGGCAATGCGAGGTCAGTTTTCAATCCGTTTTTGGAAGAGAAGAGTGGATCCAGCCTCCTACTGACAAAACGGTCGAACGACTCGCTCAGTCGGGGGTGCGGTCTCTCGATGTTGTCTGCCCTGGCTTCTCGGTCGACTGTTTGGAGACTCTCGAGGAGATCAACGGACAGAATCGCGAGATCTTCCTCGAGGGCGGGGGCGCACAGTTTCGATACATCCCGTGTCTGAATGATCGAGAGGACCACGTCGACACACTCGCCCGCCTCATCCGGCGAAACCTCGACGGCTGGATTCCTCTGGACCCTGCTGCGGTCAGCAGCATCGGAGGTTTGTAGACCATGGCCATGGAACGGATCGGACTCGTTGGTGTCTCGACACGCCGCGCCGGCCCTGGGGCACTGCAGGCGTTTACCATCGCCAAAGAAGACCAAGCGGCTCGTCTGCCCGAGATTCGGCAGGAACTCGGACTTAAAGAGATGATCTACATGGCAACCTGTAACCGGGTTGAAGTGGCCTTCCACGTCGAAGAGAACGTTTCGATTGCTCAGCTCCGCCCTCGAATCTTCGAGGTGCTAAAAGGACGAGCCCCAGAACCGGGAGAAGCGGAGCGAGCTCTTCGCGTCTGGGCGGGAGAGGGCGCCGTCGAGCACATGTTCCTGGTCGCTTCGGGCCTCGACTCTGCACAGGTCGGGGAACGCGAGATCCGTACCCAGATGCGGGACGCGCAGAAGTTTGCTCGTAAGCTCGGACTCTCCTCATCCTTGCTCGACCTGCTCATGAGCGAAGCACTCAAGGTCTCGGCGGAAGTCCATCGCTCCGTCAATGCGAACCGGAGCCCGACCTCGCTGGCCGACGTCGCCGTGGAACGGTTACTCGAACGCCACGGCAGAACGCCCGGTCCGGTAGCTTTGATCGGTGTTTCACCGATGACACGGATCTGTGCACGAACCTTGACCCGCGCCGGCGTTCCAGTCGTCATCGTCAATCGCACGAAAGAGAACGCGGACGAACTCGTGGCTGAGGTCGGAGGGGAGAGCCGCGCTCTCGCCGAGTTTCTCGAAGCGCCTGACCCGGTCGAAGCAGTGCTCTCGGCCACTGGCAGCCCCGTCGCTATCCTCGGACGTCCGGAACTCGAACGCTTGTCCGCTCGCGTCGGAAGTGGAGAACCGCCACTTCTCATCGACATGGCGATCCCGCCGGACATCGACCCCGGGGCAGCACGTCTCGTCGGTCTTCCCCGAATTTCCATGGACGAAATCACCGAGATGGCCCAACTATCTCGTCAGAGTCGGTTGCTCGACCTGGCCCCGGCTCGAGAGATCATCGACCAGGGACTCGCCACGACCCGAGCTCAACTCGCTGACCGGATCGTCGGCCCGGTCATCGCCAAGATTACCCAGCGATATCGGGAAACAGCCATCGAGGGCGTTGAGCGCCTCTTCCGCAAGGAACTTCGCAACCTCGGCGAGGAAGAGCGCGAAGCGATCCGCCGGTGGGCCGAGGTACTCGCGAAACGTTTTGCCCACGTGCCAGTTCTCGGGCTTCGCGGTCTCGCTGAAGAGATGGGAGCGGAGGCTGTTCGCACGTTCCTCGAAGCCACGCACGAAGATCTCCACGTCGATCCGATTTTTGAACGCGGTAACGATCTGGAGTCGTTGGAAATGGAGGAGAAAGAGTCATGAGTGGACCCGGAGCCGTTTCGAATGAGCTGTTTGATCGCGCTTGTCAGGTCATTCCCGGTGGAGTGAACTCTCCCGTCCGCGCTTACCGAGCGGTCGGTGGTAAGCCGTTTTTCGTCAAGAACGCCAAGGGAGCCGTCATCACCGACGAAGACGGCCAGAACTACATTGATTTTGTAAACTCCTGGGGTCCGCTCATCCTCGGCCACGCCCACCCCGAGCTGATCGAGGTAATCCAGCAGGCTGTTTCGCGAGGAACGAGCTATGGGGCGCCTTGCCGAGCGGGAGTCGAACTGGCGGAGACGATCGTGGACTGGTATCCCGGAATCGACCAGGTACGTTGTGTGTCCTCGGGCACTGAGGCCGTCATGAGTGCGATTCGTCTCGCTCGCGGCTGCACCGGACGTGACCTCATTCTGAAGTTCTCCGGCTGCTACCATGGTCACGCTGACCACCTCCTCGTCGCGGCCGGCAGCGGTCTCATCACGTTTGGAGAGCCGTCTTCGGCTGGGGTTCCTGAAGCGTTCGCATCTCTCACCCATGTCCTGCCCCTTGACGACGAGGAGAAAGTAGAGGAATTCTTCGCCGAAGTCGGCGATCGGGTCGCCGCTGTTGTTATCGAACCGATGCCGGCGAACAACGGCCTCCTCCTTCAACGACAGTCCTTTCTGCAAAAACTCCGTGACATCACTCAGCAGTACGGTGCACTTCTCATTTTCGACGAAGTCATCAGTGGCTTTCGGATCGCCAAGGGTGGAGCGGCCGAACGCTTCGGCATCACTCCCGACCTCGTCACGTTTGGGAAGGTGATCGGCGGAGGAATGCCGGTTGGAGCCTTCGGCGGGCCCCGCGAACACATGAAAAACCTCGCGCCGGAGGGCAAGGTATACCAGGCTGGAACGCTGTCGGGTAATCCAGTTGCGATGGCGGCCGGGCTGGCCACTCTCCGAATCCTGGAGAGAGAAGACGTCTGGACAAAATTCGAATCTCTCGGTCAGCACTTGGAAAAACTGATGACTCCTGTGCTGGCTAAAGCGACCCTTCCTCTCAGCCTGGTCCGACTCGGCTCGGTCTTCTGGCTAAGTCTGCAGGAGGGTGAACCACCGCGCACCGCCGAAGGGATCGATCCGAGTGCTGCCGAACGCTACCGTCCTCTCTTTCATCTCGTGAAGGATCGCGGTTACTCGATCGCACCCTCGGCTTACGAAGTTGGGTTCCTCTCCCTCGCGCACGAGACCAAACACATCGAGGGGTTATCCGAAGCCTTCTCGGAGGCTTTACAGGACGGCCCCGGATGAAGGAAGCGATCCTCTGGAGCCGCACTCGCGCGCTGCAAATCTGTATGTTCCTTCTTCTCGTCATCTGTTTCGCGCAGGTGGTGTGGTGGTTTGCAGACCAGAGAAGCTTTACCTCGGAGGTCACCGAAGATGTGCTCACGCACTACGCTGCCGATTTGCGGACGGCCAACGACTTTCTCGACATCGGTATGTCCGCATCGGAGATCGAACGACGTTTCTCCCATCTCGACGTAGTAGGAGAAAAGGCAATCATCGATCCGGCCATCGGCAGGTCCTTGATAGAGGCAGAACGCCAACGGGTACGACGCTACGCCTGGGAAGGCGGGTTCTTTCTTCTCGTCTTGCTCCTGGCGATGTGGATCCTCTGGGTGACGATTCGCCGCGAGGCAGATCTCCGGCTTCGGCAACAAAACTTCATCGCTGCCGTTTCTCATGAACTAAAGAGTCCGCTCGCCAGCCTTCGCCTCACCGCCGAGACGATGTCGTTGCGGGGCCCCGACCCCGAGAAACGAGCAACGCTGATTCAACGTCTGCTCTCCGACACGCAACGACTCGACGACATGATTCACAAACTGCTCGACGCTTCGCGGCTGGAGCGAGGAAAGATCGAACTGCGTCCAGAACCAGTTGCACTCAAGCAAGTCGCGAGCGAGGCGATGTGGGCCCTGGTCGAACGTGCGGTCGAGCAAAAAGTCTCGATCGAAAACCAGATCCCTGACGATCTCGAAGTGATGGCAGACCCAGTCGCGGCGAGCACCGTCGTTCGAAACCTGCTCGAGAACGCTGTCCAGGCAACGGCCGCCACCGGAGGCGGGGCGGTCTGGCTGAACGCACGGCTGATCGAGGACGAAGTCCACCTCGAGGTGCAGGACACCGGGATTGGATTTCCTCCCGAAGAGAGTCTGCGTATCTTTGACAAATTCTATCGGCCCGGAGACGAAATGCGTCGGTCGGTTCGAAGCGCCGGCACGGGTCTCGGTCTCTACATTGTCGACAAACTAATGGGCGGACGAGTGAAAGCAATGAGCACCGGACCCGGTGAGGGCGCCACCTTCGACGTTTGGTGGCCGGAGGCAAGACACGATGTCTGATCCCCAAGGAGGACCTCGGATTCTCGTCGTTGAAGATGAGGTACATCTGGCAGAGGGAATCTGCGAAAACCTCATCGCAGAAGGATACCAAGCCGAATCGACTGGCCGGGGAGAAGTCGCGCTGGAGCGAATCCTCGAGAACGACTACGCCCTCGTGCTTCTCGATGTGATGCTCCTGGGGATGGACGGCTACACGGTCTGCGAGGAAGCCCGTAAGGCCGGCAAGCAAACTCCAATTCTCTTTCTCACCGCAAAGGCAGCGGTCGACGATCGTATCCGCGGCCTCGACGCCGGGGGCGATGACTATCTGACTAAGCCCTTCCACCTCCGCGAGCTCCTCGCTCGCGTTCAGACCATACTTCGTCGTTGGGAATGGTACGGCACGGAGACCGTGGCCAGCTCGAAGGTCCGCTTCGGCGAAAACGAAATCGACTTCCACCAGTTTCGTGGTCAGGCCTGGGACGGCTCCACCTATGAGCTGACCCAGAAGGAAGCGATGATCGTCAAAGCTCTTGCTGAAGCGGGCGGTGAGGTAATCACACGCGACGACCTACTCGAGAAAGTCTGGGATCACGAAGTCTATCCCTCGACCCGGACGATCGATACGCTTCTGCAACGTCTGCGCCGCAAGTTCGAAAAGGATCCGGAGAACCCAACCTATCTACACACCGTACGCGGGGTCGGCTATCGCTTTACCCCGGGGGGAGAGAAACATGAGTAGAGTCCTCCGCATCGGAACCCGAGGTTCGGACCTCGCCCTCTGGCAGGCCCGACACGTCTCCGCTCGTCTCTCCGAGTTGCCCGACGGACCCAAGATCGAGATCGAGATCATCAAGACCGAGGGAGACATCATTCAGGATGTGCCGCTCTCCCAGGTCGACGGAAAGGCCTTTTTTACGAAGGAGATCGAAGCCGCGCTCCTCGATGAACGCGTCGACCTTGCCGTGCACAGTCTCAAGGACCTGGCGACGGTGCAGCCGGAAGGCCTCGGCGTCGCTGCCGTGCTCGAACGAGAAGATCCCCGCGACGCCCTCGTGACGAGTCACGAAGTAGGCGGACTCGAAGATCTGCCGCAAGGAGCTCGCGTCGGCACAAGCAGCCTCCGTCGCCGCGCTCTCCTCTTACGTTGGCGCCCGGATCTCGAACTTCTGGAACTCCGCGGCAACGTCCCGACCCGGGTTGAGAAGATGGAGCGGGGGGACTACGACGCGGTCGTCTTGGCCGCCGCTGGTTTGAAGCGCCTCGGCATGGGCGACAAGATCAGCGCCCTTCTGCCCATTGGACGCATTCTCCCCGCCGTCTCGCAGGGAGCGATGGCCGTACAGATCCGGGAAACGGACGGAGAAACGCGGAACTGGGTCGAACAACTTGATCACGAAGACACCCGTCGCGCCACCGAGGCCGAGCGCGCGCTCCTCCGCCGCCTCGAGGGTGGTTGCCAGGTGCCGGTCGGAGCTCACGCCTGGAGAAACGGTAGCGTTCTCACGATGAGAGGTTCGGTCTGCTCCCTCGACGGGACTCGCTCCGTCGAAGGCGCCGCGGGAGGAGATTTCGACGAAGCCGGCGAAATCGGACTCGCTCTTGCTGAGGACCTCCTCGCGAAGGGCGCCGCAGAGATCCTCGACGAGATTCGTCTCCCCGGTACGGAGTCGTAGGAACGTGGCCGGCTCAGAGCGGGGGCTCGAGGATCGGACGGTCGTGGTGACCCGTGACGAGGGCACTGACGGTCCCCTCAGCAGCGAGTTGGAACGACGCGGTGCTCAGGTCCTTCTCTGGCCAACGGTTCGTAGTACCTCACCGGAGGACTCCGAGCCTCTCGAAACAGCCCTGGCCGCGTTGGACTCATACGACTGGATCGCGTTCACGAGCGCACGGGCCGCCACGGCAGTACTCGAGCGCCATCCCGAGGCACCTGAGAGCGTGGGCGTCGCGGTCGTGGGAGGTGGCACCGGTCGCACTCTCCGCGCAGGCGACTGGCCGGTCGACCTCGAACCAGAAGATGCCTCTTCTCCTGGATTGCTCCGAGAGTTCATCACGCGGCTCGGTGAGGAACAACTCCGCGGTATACGGGTTCTTTTCCCAGCGAGTTCGCTGGCCGAGCGAACTCTCGTCGAGGGCTTGGCCGAGCACGGCGCCCGGGTCGATGAGGTAGTCGCCTACCGAACCGAGAGTGTGTCGCTCCAGGATGAGGCTCGACGCAGAGTCCGGAACATTATGGATCGCGGGCCGGAATGGAGGTCCGAATCGATCGATGCGATCTGCTTCGCCAGCCCTTCGGCCGTCCGAACGTGGTCGGAGGCGTTCGATGCAGAGCAATTCGCAACCATCGGTCGACGGCTTCAAGTCGTGGCGATCGGTGAACGGACAGAAGCAGCGTTGGACGAGGCCGGTTGTCAGAACATCCTTGTCGCGGGGGATCACAGTTTCGTCGGCCTGGCCGACATTCTTACAGAAAAATTCACCCGGGTTCCCGGGAGGGAGACGAGACGATGACGACAAGATTTCCAGAACGACGGATGCGGAGACTCCGGCGGACGGAGGTCTGGCGAAAGATGGTAGCCGAGACTCGCCTCGCACCCGAGGACTTCGTTTATCCGATGTTTGTCGTCGAAGGCGAGAACGTTCGCCACGAAGTCAAGAGTATGCCCAGCGTTCACCAGCTCTCGCTCGACCGGCTCGTCGATGAAGCGGGTGCGGTCCACGCTGCAGGAGTGCCGTCCGTCATCCTCTTCGGTATTCCCAATACGAAAGATGCGACCGGCACGACCGGCTACGACCCCGAGGGCATTGTTCCTCGGGCCATCGCACGTCTCAAGAAAGAGCTGCCCGGGCTCAACGTCTGGGCGGACGTCTGCCTCTGCGAGTACACGGACCACGGTCATTGCGGACTACTCACTGCCGAAGGTGAAGTCGACAACGACACGAGCCTTCCGCTCCTGGCCCGGGCCGCTCGCGTTTACGCCGAAGCCGGGGCCGACGCCGTCGCGCCAAGTGATATGATGGACGGCCGAGTGCGAGCGATTCGGAACGAACTCGACGGGGCAGGCCTCGATCAGATACCGGTCATCTCCTACGCGGCGAAGTACGCCTCAGCATTTTACGGTCCGTTTCGGGACGCAGCTGATTCTGCGCCCACTTTTGGGGACCGACGGGCTTATCAAATGGACCCGCCCAATGTGCGGGAAGCCCTCGCGGAGGTCACGCTGGACATCGAGGAGGGCGCGGACATGGTTATGGTGAAACCGGCCGGCCCCTACCTGGACATCATTCGGGCCGTCCGAGAAACAGTTTCTGTCCCGGTAGCGGCCTACCAGGTCTCCGGTGAGTTCAGCATGATCCACGCAGCGGCTCAAAACGGCTGGATCGATCTTCGCAGAACGGCCCTCGAATCTCTGGTTGGAATCCGGCGGGCCGGCGCGGACCTGATTCTAACCTACTTCGCGAAAGACGCGGCTGACTGGCTTCGCGAGGGCTAGCAGGATACGTCCACAAGGACTAGCTGAAGAACGGACGGACTGGCATGACTAACATGAAAAAAACTCAGGTGGATCCGATGACGCAAACGCCTCCTTTTCTCGCGGCCTGTCGACGTGAGCCCGTACCCCACACTCCGATTTGGATCATGCGTCAGGCGGGGCGGTATTTGCCTGAGTATCGCAAGGTCCGCGAGCAGGTTGACTTCCTGACCTTGACCAAAACACCCGAGCTGGCCGCCGAAGTCACGCTGCAACCGATCCGCCGGTTTGCTCTCGACGCGGCCATTCTTTTCAGCGACATCATGACTCCGGTCGAAGGGATGGGCGTGAAGCTCGACTTCGCACCGGGACCCATCATCGAGGATCCGATTCGGACCGCAGCCGCCGTCGATTCGCTTCGGGTGCCCGATCCGGAAGAGGATGTTCCGTTCGTCATGGAGACGATCCGTATCCTTCGTCGTGAGCTTCCTGAGCGAGCTCCCCTCATCGGTTTTGGTGGCGCACCCTTTACCCTCTTCTGCTATCTCGTCGAAGGAAAGGGATCGAAAACCTTCTCGGAAGCGAAGGCGTTTCTCTATCGGGATGCCGACGCCGCCCACGCTCTCCTCACAAAATTGGCCGATCTTGTCGCGACCTACCTGGAAGCCCAGGCCGCAGCCGGAGCGCAGGCGCTTATGGTCTTTGACTCGTGGGCGGGGCTTCTCGGACCGAACGACTACCGCCGCTTCGCCTTCCCGGCCCTCGAGCGAGTCACGAACCGACTTCGCGCCCTTGACCTTCCCATCATCTACTTCCCGAACCAGGGCGCGACTCTGCTCAGCTCCGTCGCTTCCCTTCCGGTCGACGTCGTCGGGATCGACTGGCGGGTCCCCCTTTCGGAAGCACGTCGCATCCTCGGCCCGGACAAAGCCGTGCAAGGAAACCTCGATCCCGCTACGCTCTTTGGTCCGGCCGATGAGATGACCCGCCTCGCTGGCGAGGTCCTGGACGAAGCCGGATCGGAACCAGGGCACATTTTTAATCTCGGACACGGGATCGAGCGGATGACGGATCCGGATCAGGTCGCGCGCCTGGTCGACTTCGTCCACGAAGAGAGCCAACGAAGGAGTCGGTGATGAGCGAAGAACGATACACCCTGGATATCGAGACTCTGCAGAAGTTCGACAAACCCGGTCCCCGCTACACCTCCTACCCGACGGCCGTCGAGTTTCACGAAGGAGTGGGAGACGCCGAATATCGCGCGGCCCTGACGGCAGCAAATGAAGACGCGGACGGTTCGCTCAGCGCCTACATTCACATTCCGTTCTGTCGGGAACGCTGCACCTTCTGTGGCTGCCACGTCATTGCGACGAGCCATATCGATATCGCCGACAAGTACCTCGAATACCTTGCCATGGAAATCGACCGCGTTGCTGAGCAGCTTCCGAACCGCCGCCATCTTTCCCAGGTACACATTGGCGGGGGCACGCCGACCTATCTATCTCCACAACAACTCACGAAGATGTGGAATCACCTGACCAACCGCTTCCCTCTCCTGGAAGGAGCGGAGGTAGGCATCGAAGTCGATCCCAGAGTCACCACGCTCGACCACATCGACACGTTGGCGGGACTCGGGTTCAATCGACTCTCGATGGGAGTCCAGGACTTCACCGAGGATGTCCAGGACGCGATCGGGCGCCATCAGTCTTTCGAACAAACGGCAAAAGTCCTGGAGCACGGCCGAAAGGTGGGATTCGAAGAGGGAATCAACGTCGATCTGATTTATGGATTGCCGCGACAAAGTGAAAAGACCTTTCTCGAAGGACTCGAGAAAGTCGGTCTCCTCAAGCCGGACCGTCTCGCCGTCTACTCCTTTGCCTACGTTCCGTGGATCCGCGGCAACCAGAAAAAGATCGAGACGACGGAACTTCCCGATGCGGATCTCAAGCTCAAGCTCTACCTATCCGCCCTTCGCCACTTCATCGGAACGGGCTACGAGCCTATCGGCATGGACCATTTCGCCCTTCCAGAAGACGAACTGGCACAAGCTCAACGAGAGGGACGCCTCTCGCGAAACTTCATGGGCTACACGGTAAAGCCCACGGACACGAATCTCGCCTTTGGTGTTTCTTCGATCGGTGACGTTCCGGCCGGGTACTTTCAGAACGTGAAGAAGCTCTCGACCTACTACGACCAGATCGATGCCGGCCAACTCCCGATCGATCGTGGCGTTCTCCTCTCAGAAGACGATCGCCTCCGCCGATGGGTCATCACTCAGGTCATGTGCAACTTCCAGGTGAAGAAGGCGGAGGTGGCCGAACGGTTCGGGGTGGATTTCGACTCCTACTTTGCGGACGCTCTCTCTGGCCTCGACGCCCTCGAGGAGGCTGGTTTCGTCGAGCGCCGCCAGGATGCACTTCACGTAACCGATGGAGGCAAGCTCCTCGTTCGCAACGCTGCCATGGTCTTTGACGCGTACACCGGTAAGCGGGGCAAGGGCAGGCCAACCTTTTCCCGCACCGTCTAGTCCGACTGACATAAGGATTTCGATTGTGAAACGAATCGTCGTCGGAGGAGGAGGAATCGCCGGTCTTGCGACCGCAGTCGAGCTGCGTGATCTCGCGCCAGCTGGAACCGAAGTCCTCGTCCTCGAATCAGGTGATCGTCTCGGTGGAAACATTCGCACCGAATACGAAGATGGCTACACCGTCGAATGGGGGCCGAACGGCTATCTCGACAACGTCCCCGCGACACCAGCGCTGATCAATCGAATTGGATTGCAGGACGAAGTCCAGGCCGCTAACGAGCGAGCAGCCAAGAGATTCCTTTTTCGAGATGGTAAGCTGCACGAGCTGGCCGCCAGTCCCCTCAAGTTCTTTGCCAGCCCCGTCCTCAGCGTGCCAGGCCGGATCCGAATCCTCGGCGAACCTTTTGCGCCGGGCAAACCAGAGGGTGTCGATGAGAGCGTCGGCGCTTTTGCGACCCGCAGGATTGGCGCTGAAGCGGCCAATGTCCTTGTTGACGCAATGGTCTCGGGCGTCTTTGCCGGCGACGTCGATCGCCTGAGCCTGGCCAGCGCCTTCCCCAAGATGGCGAAGATGGAGGCCGAACACGGCAGCCTGGTCAAAGCGATGATTGCCTCTGGAAAGGCAAAGAAGAAAGCTCGGAAGGAAGAGAAAGCGGCGGCAAAAGGTTCGACGGGAGGTGGCGCAAGTAACGCTGCGGACCAAGGTGGCGGGGGACCGGCCGGACCAGGTGGCACGCTCACTTCCTTTCGCAACGGTCTGGGTAGCTTCATAGGGCAACTCGAAAAGGAGCTACATTCGAGTATCCGTTTGCGCACTGCCATCCACGCGGTTGAGCGCAACCCCGAGAATCGTACTTGGATGGTTCGAACCGAATCTGAGGAGATCCTGGCCGACGCCGTAGTCCTCTCCATCCCGGGTCATCATGCCGCGCCACTTCTCGAACCGCTCGATCACGATTTGGGAGAAGAGGTCGGGCAGATTCCGACCGCCCCCCTCGCCGTTGTCGCGCTCGCGTTCGACGCCGACGAAATCGGCGGAGATCCAGACGGGTTTGGATTCTTGGTCCCACGTGGCCAGGGTCCGCGCATTCTCGGCTGTCTCTGGGATTCCAGCCTCTTCCCCGGACGTGCGCCCCAGGGCAAAGTCCTCCTTCGTGCGATGATCGGCGGCGCCCATGACCCCGAGGCGGTCGAATTATCGGACGAAGCTCTTCTCAAGCAGGTCCGCACTGATCTGGAGACAACTATGGGATTGTCCGTTCCGCCGATTCGGACGTGGGTCTTTCGCCACCGCGTCGGCATCGCGCAGTATGACGTCGGCCATGCGGCACGCCTGGAGCGGATAGAGGCGAGCGTCAAATCCCACCCCGGACTCTGGCTGGCCGGAAGTTCATACTACGGCGTCGCGATGAATCTCTGCATCGAGAACGCCGGGAAGCAAGCCCGAGCTATTGTCGACTATCTGGATCAGTAGGCAGTGGCCCCGGCTGAGGTCGTGACGGCCCCCCGAGCATTCGCGAACACGAAAGATCGTCGCAATCGCCTCAGTGCCAAAGATGAAGTTGAACCAATCCCTGACTCTCGTTCTCCGAGTTGGGAACGACCAGGTGACGATACTGTGTGATGACCTCAACTCCTCGCAGCGGAAAGAATCGTAGCTCGGCGGTGTAGCGACTTTGATGATCGTCACGAATGTCGATGTTCCGGTCGATCCAGTCGTATCGTCCAGCCATTTTGATTCCTCGATACACATGGACGTCGACCTGATGGTAGGCAGAGAATCCAGTCACACTCTCGACATTGGGTAGATCAGGACTCGTCATCCGGAGGTCGATCTCTCCGAGATAGACGACGGGAGCGACATCGCCTCCCTTCCACGGATGATCCGCCTTGAACAAGTTGAGAGCCCAATTCGTTCCGGCCCAGACATCATCGGCATCATCTCGACTCTCGAACATCAACGAACCGCCTGCTTGCCATAGGAGCTCGCGGTACCCGGCGGTCAGGGCTGTTCCGTATCCGCTATCATCGACGATGGGAGTGTCTCCGGTCGGAGTGTTCTTCCAAACGCTGAAATGACCGTAGGCATAGTTCGGATTAAATCCCACCTCGACCCCGGTCACTTGCCGCTCGTGGTCAAACGTCTGACTCTGGCGCGTGAAAGCCGTATGGTCGTCTAGTCGCCATCCAAATGCCGGGAGAAAACGTCCAGCTTTGACGTAGGCCTGATACGGTAGGTCGTGATAGATCCCCATTAGCTCCTTGAGATAGATCCTATCCGCAAAACCGTCGAACTCTTCGTCTCGACTCCCCAGTGCTCCAACTGTTCCGAGCACCGTGAATCGTCCCTCGTTCTGATCCCTTGGATTGTGTGGGCTAAATGCGAAATGTACGTCGGTCTGCATGGGAAAGACCGAGACATCGTCTTCCCGACCCGCGTCAGGATCGTGCAGAACCATCATGCGGACATCGGCGCCAATCTGGATCATCGGATGCGGCTCGAGTCCTGCAAACCGCTCCGGAGATCCCGGCGGCGGTGGTGAGGAAGGAACGGGAACAGAGTCCGTCAGCCTGGCCCCGAATGTCGGAAGTGGTTCGAGCCCGTAGAATCGACCTGCCTCATGACGCATACCAGCACCGGTCGGATTTACATGACACGCGTTGCAGTTGAGCGAGCACTTGCGAAGCTTCAACTCTGGGTTTTCCCAATTGACCGGAGCAACATGACAGGATTGACAGCTGCGGGCTGACTCGACGGCAAACTGTGGAACAGCACAGGCAAGGTTGGCGAATCCCGCGGCTCCGACCCAGACCACGAGGAATAGGAACACTCTCAACACAGCAGAAACTACCTGGTTGGAAATATTCATGGCTGGGTCACCGTTCTCGGACTCCGGCCGCCGCTCGGTTCGCGGGGTCCCCCATTCTCGATCCAGGTATTGAGGATCGCACGCTCGCCCGGAGTGAGCGTACCTCCCGGAGGCATCGCGCTCGGAATCTGGTCCACAGCCCGGGCCTTGATCCTCGCCAGCTTCTCGAACGCGCCGTCCCTGGAAGAATCCAACTCGCCACGCTGGTACTGGTCGAATCGAAATCCAGTCGGCGCACCATTCTGGGATGGACTCTGATGGCAGCGCACACAATTGTCGGCCAACAATTGCTGAATGTCCGTCGTCCAGGTCACTTCGGTTTCGACTCTCAGACTCTCGTCCCCCAAGCCGCCACACGCCGAAATGAACAATGCCAAGCCGCAGAGCAAAATTCGATAGCGCATTGTATCTCCCGAGTTCGGACACCGCCATCAACTCACAGGTAGTCAAGTTAGCCCAGGTGGACACGGTCCGGGAGCTGTTTTTTGTGTGAGGCTCATCTTCACAAACACATTCTCCCGCCCCACCTTCCGCGCCTCGTTCGATCTGGAGAACTCCAGGGCCCTCCGAGGGTTTTCTCCAATCTGAGAAACTTCGTTCGCACCCTCTTTCTGCTCAGAAGTGTGCCATGAACGAACTCCGAGTTCCGGCGCGCTCCGAGGTTCCCGAGGAATCTTGTCCAGACTGACGTTTCGCACGTTAGGGGAGTGTGGGACCAAACAGGTAAGAGCGACGACCAATTGTCGCGATGCCGCAACACACCCCTCACCTCTTTCGCCAGGTGGTACCGGACATGTTTTCGATAGGGAAGAAGGAACTTGGAAAGCTCCTGCTCGGGCTGGTCACAGGCATCACTGCGCTCGCTCCAGGTACGTCACGCTCCGTGGAGGTCATAGACCAACTCCACCTCCCCATCGACGAGTGTTTGGTAAACTACCCGGACAGTGATGCAGGGTTCGGGGACCTCACGCTGCCCGAGTCCTTCCAACGCAATGGATCGGAACCGCATCGTATCGTTCTTCAATTCCTCATCCTCCGTCGAGCAGACGGAACCGGAGGAATCACCGACTTCGACCTTTTGCCCGCCATGATGCGAGACCTCAACCATGGATACCGGAACTCGCCGTTTGTGTTTGTCGCCATGCCAGACTTCATTTACGTGGACGACGATGACTGGTACACACAGAACACGGTCGAGGAAGCTCTGGAAATGATGACTGCCCTCGAGACTCCTGGCGTGGTGAACATCTTTTTCTCCGATCAACTTCTCTTCGATGCTTTCCAAGCTCGGGCCTATACATCGGCTTTCAGTCCCCGCGGCCACATATACGGCGACGTGGTCGGACTGCCATATGCCACTCCCTTTCCGCCGCATGAAATGGGACATCTCTTCTGGCTCTACCATCCGTACGAGAGCAGATTCGGGACCGAGTGTGCCGACGGTTCGAACTGCGCAAGCGCCGGTGACTTCGTTTGCGACACACCTGCCTCTCCGATCGTATTTGGTGGTACCAACGGCAATACGACGGCCACGGGGATCTACTTCGGAACAGCCCTGGGACCGTGTCCGGGAGATCCTCCCTTTGCCCCGAGAACAGACGTCTACATGGAAGCAGGCTGGAGTATTGGCCACGCCGGGTACATGTACCGAGACGCATTCACCGATGGCCAGAATCTCCGCATGCTGCAGACGCTCTTTGTGCACTCGGTCGACCTGGTCGGGCCCCTTCGCCCGGAAGTCCTGGTCGACTGCGATGGGGATGGGATCGACGACATTGGCGCAATTCTCGCCGGCGACGAGATCGATCTGAACTCGGACATGGTACTTGACGAATGCCAGGTCTATGCAAATGACGGTGATCTGCTTGTCTCGGGAATGCACGCGGGCCAGACAAATCGCCCCCGCTACTTCGACGGCACGACTGGGGACTATCGCGGCGACCTTTGGTCAGGCGCAGGGTGGATCCACCAATTCCGACTGGGTCCGGATGGACTCATCTATATGCCATCCCTCACCGTCATTCAGCGAATGAGCCTCACGACTGGGCGACTCGTTGACAACTTCATCGATGGAGTCTTGGAAGGAGCCGGTACATTCGTCGACCTTCTCTGGGATGATGCGGGAGACCTCCTCATCCTCGACAACGTAAGTCGAAACATTCGCCGCTATGACGGAACGGACGGCACGTATCTGGGTGTCTTTACAGACCTCGCTCCCACCGGCATGTCCTCACCTAAATACATGGAGTACGGACCCGATGGAAACATCTACATCGTCGGAAACGGTGCCCTCGGCAACACGATCCAGATGGTCGACCGAACGGCGGGCACGACCCTCGGGAGTTTTATTACCCCAGGTGCCGGCCTGCTTGGAGCTGGACAGGGGCTCGTCTTTCACTCCGACGGCTACCTTTATGTGTCGAACAGAACGAACAACTCGGTGATTCGGTACGATGCACTGACCGGAGATTTTGTCGACATTTTCGTCTCGCCTGGCCTGGGTGGATTGAGCAATCCACACAGCCTCGAGTTCGGGCCGGACGGAAATCTTTATGTTGCCTCCCGCAACTCCAACTCGGTGAAGCGATACAACAGCGTGACCCGGGCCTACATGGGTGACTTCGTCTCACCGGGCGCGGGCGGACCCTCCGGATTCGGTGGCGTGACCCAGCCAGCAGGCATTCTCTTTCTTGGAGAAGACGTCGCAACGATTGAGGGCGAGCCAGGCCTGCTGCCAAATCTCGCCTCGCGCCCCAGTTATCCCAATCCATTCACTTCATCGACGACGATCCGTTTCGAACTTCGAGAAGCCACTGCGGTTGACATCCGGATCTACGACGTCAATGGAGCTCTCGTGCGGAAACTGGCAGAACGCCAGTTCTTCTCCTCAGGACGGCAGAGCCTGCTCTGGGACGGTAGCACGACGAACGGGAAGCAAGCGGGACCGGGCGTGTACTTCTACGACATGGATACTCGTGAGTCTCACACCGAAGGACGTTTGGTAATCACTCGTTGATAGGCCGGCTTTGTCCGATCTACTGGGGCACATGATCCTGGG
>Ga0315338_1001176_pt1 | contig 36936 bp, 26 predicted proteins | sample ASW8metaG_FD_204518 | JGI IMG/M metagenome (GOLD analysis project Ga0315338, IMG submission 204518) | Ammonia-oxidizing marine archaeal communities from Monterey Bay, California, United States - ASW #8 | ecosystem: Environmental > Aquatic > Marine > Coastal | place: USA: California | collected... | reverse complement strand
ACGCCGAAGTGCTTGAGCACCACGCGGCGCGCCGCGCCCGCCGCGAACGCGACGCCTGCAAGCGGGGTGACGGTGTAGGTCGCTCCACGCTCCCGGTCGCCGAGGGCATCTCGTACGGATTCCGCACAGAGCACCTCGGCTGGTGCGAGGCGTGCGAGCTCTTGGTCCACGGCTCCCAGGCCGAGCTCGGTCACGGCGAACTCACCAGTGGTGATGTCGACGTAGGCAACCCCAGCCTCCGCCCCGTCGATAGCAACGGCCGCGAGATAGTTGTTGGCGCCGGTCTGCAGCAGGCCGGGCTCGATCACCGTACCGGGCGTGACCACGCGGACAACGTCGCGATCGACGAGCGTCCGGCCGTCCGGCTCGCTGGTCTGCTCGCAGATGGCGACGCGATGTCCCTTGCGTATCAGCTTGGCCAGGTAGCCGTCCAGGGCATGGTAAGGAATGCCGGCGAGCGGCACGACCTCGCCCTGGCCCATGTCTCGCTGGGTGAGCACGATCTCTATGTCGCGGGCGACGATGCGAGCGTCCTCGTCGAAAGTTTCGTAGAAGTCGCCCATGCGGAAGAGCAACAAGGCATCGGGGTGCCGAGCCTTCATCTCGAGGTATTGCGTGCGGACGGGAGTGGCCACGGGCAGATTCTAGCCCCGCGTGCCTGCCCCTGCCACGGGACTGCAATTCTTGCTACGCGTTGGCGAGCGACGACGACGACTGAGGGTGCCTAGTCAGGCGCTTCGTCTTCCTTCCAGAAGCGCTCTTCGATGACATTCCAGCCCTTCGGACTGAGGCGCTCTTTCACATCCTCAATCATGCCCGGGTTGCCACAGAGGTAGATCATGGTGTCGTCCTTGGGCAAGCTCCACTTGGCCAGGTACTCCTCGACAAGGAGGTTGACGCGACCGGTAGGCCCGGCCCAGCTGTGGTTGCGCTCGGCCTGGGGGCGGCTCACCGTGGTGACGTAGGTGATCATGTCGGGCAGCTCGGCAGCTCGGCGCTCCAATTCGCTGTCGTAGACGAACTCGTCCTGGTGACTTGCACCCTCCATCACGAAGAAGTGATGGCCTCGTACCTTCTCTCGCAGCGCCTGGCGGATCATACTCACGTAGGGTGCGACGCCAGTAACAGTCCCCACCATGACGTGGTGGTGGTACTGCGGCTGGAAGGTGAAGATGCCTTTGGCGCGAGGCCGCATGGACACGGATTCGCCCACGTGTTGCGCCCAGAGCAGCGGGGTCAGCTTTCCGCCGTACTCGGGGAGCACGTACTCGATGAACAGCTCGATCAGGTTCTCGTAGGGCGCCGATGCTATGGAATAGGGCCGTTCGATGCCGCCGGCGCCGATGGTGATGTACTGACCAGGCTTGAATTGGAAGGGCACCTCGGGGCGCAGCCAAACGACGAACAGATCCTCGGCAACCTCCTGCTTCTTGGCGACCCACGCCCTCGGAAGCTTGGCCAGCCTGTCTTGCGCCTGATCGGTCATCTTGGCCCTCAGCTCCCCGCGCGTGCGGCGGGCTCGATTTTGGCGGGCGCGGCGTTCAGTCGGGGTAGATGATTCATGCGGTCCGGGTGCTCGGCTGCATCCACTTCAGTGGCCAGATCGCCGAACAGCGTGGTGACGGAAACGACTCCAGCCTGGACCGCCTCGGTTGTGTGCACTATGCCAGCCAGGCTCCTCCCGTTGAACGCGGTCACGATGGCGCGGGACCCTTCCTGAAGGCCCATGCGCTCGGCGTCCGATGGATGGAGGACGATCTGCTCGTCGCGGCCCACGCGGTTACGGGTGCCGTCCGATGCCACCTGCGCGGCGTGGCCGGGCTGAGCGAGAACACGCCCCTCGGTCAGCACGAGCGGGAAGCCATCGACCGCCGCCGGGCGGCCGTGCCAACCCAACTCTCCCAACCTGGCTTTACCATAGCGGAACTGTTGAGCGTACAGAATCACGGTTCCTTGATCTTCTAAGGAAGCCGAGGCTCCTTCTACAAACACGGCTGGGTCTTGTGCGACTTCGCAGGGCCACTGCAGGCCCGTCAGCACATGGTCCGAATACATCACCTGCGTAGGCTGCGGCCCGCCATTGGGCGGCTTCGGCGGGTCGATCGCCTCGCTCAGTAGTCGAGCGTACGAGATGCCAGCGTACATGGGCACCACCGAAGCGATCTCGTCGAGCACCTGCTCATGGCCCTCGTGGTCGAATCCTCGGGCACCCATGGCGGTTGCGACGGAGGCGATGATCTGGAGGTCGCTCCGCGAGTCCACGGCGCGATTGCGCACCACCCCGCGGAGCGCCTGGACACGGCGCTCGAGGTTGGTGTAGGTGCCCTGCTTCTCGGCCCACTGCGCAGCGGGGAAGACCACATGGGCGCGCTCCGATAGGGGCGTGGCGAACGCGGTGGTGACGACGAGGAAGTCAAGCGCGTCGAGGGCGCGGACCACGTCGCCCATGGTACCGTCCTCGTAGTGAACATGGTCGCCCATCAGCAGCATGGCCTTGATGTCCCCAGTGCTGGCCTTTGCGAATAGGTTCACGTTGCCGGAGCCAGGCGCGGTCGGCATCTGAACGCCCCAGAGTTGACCAAAGCGTGCGATGGTGGCGGCGTCCTCCACCATCTCGTGTCCCGGCAGGGAGCCGGGCCAGACGCCCATATCCCACGCACCCTGGTCGTTGGCCCCTTGATAGAGGGGCATGACGCCCGCGTTGGGCTTTCCCACGTTGGCCGTGGCAAGTGCCAGGTTGGCTACGGCCCGCGACATCTCCCGCCTAGTGCCATGCATGGAGCTGTCGAGTGCGAAAAGGATCGCGGCGGGGCCGCTGGAGGCAAACATGACCGCGGCTTGCTCGATCTGCTCCACTGGCACGCCGGTGGTCTCGGCAACGGCCTCAGGCGTGAAGGGAGCGAGAGAGGCCATCATCCCATCCATGTTGTCGCAACGGCTTTCCATGAAGTCCATATCAGCGAGGCCCGACTCGAGGATGGTGCGCAGCAGACCGCCGAGCAACGCTGGGTCGGTGCCGGGATATGGCCGCAGCCAAAGGTGGGCGTATCGGGTAAGCTCCACCTCACGATGGTCGATGACGATCAGCTTCTGCGTGCCGTCGCGCACCGCCTGCTTGATCTGAACGGCAACGACGTTCTGCTCCTCTGTGACGTTGGCGCTGATGACCATCGCGACGGAGGCGCCCCGTACGTCGGCCAGGCTCATGGTGCCCGCGAAGTAGCCGAGCACGTCGTGTAGGCCCTCGACCACGCCGGGGCGGTCGCTTGAGATCACGTCGACGTTGTTCGAGCCCATGACGGCGCGCGCGAACTTCTGTGCCAGGTAGAGCTCCTCGTTGGTGTTGCGCGGAGAGGCTTGCAACGCGAAGTTCTCACCCTTGTGGGGTGCGAGGCCTTCGGCGGCCGCTTGGATCGCCTCCTCCCACGTCGCTTCGACCAGCCTGCCGCGGCGGCGAACCAGCGGCGCCTTGATGCGGCGCTTGTCGTTGACATAGTCGAAACCGAACTTTCCCTTGAAACAGGCCTGCCCGTGATTCACGGGCGAGTTGAGCTCGGGGACCGCGCGTATCACCTTCTCCCAGCGGTTGACCTCGTAGGTCATGGTGCAGCCCACCGGGCACTCGGCGCAGACGGATTGCTCAGTGCGGGCGGCTCGCTCCCACTTGTACTGGGTCTCTGTGAGGGCACCGACCGGGCATACGTCGATGCAGGCACCGCAGAACTCGCAGCCTGATTCCAACAGCGACTCGCCGAAGGCGGTGCCCACTAGCACCTGTCCGGCGCGCTCCGTGAGCGTGAGGGCGACGTCGCCGCGGAGCTCATCGCAGCTGCGCACACAGCGGGCGCAGACGATACACAAGTTGTAGTCGATATCGTAGAAGGGATCCTGCGTCTCGACCTTGAGGTCGCGGTACAGGAAGTTCAGTGGGGATGCGAGGCCCTGGGTGTGGTAGCGCGTGGTGTCCTTGAGCTCGCAACGCTCATTCTTGGGACAGGTGACGCAGCGGTCAGTGACGTCAACGTGGCGCAGACAGATGTCCTGCGGGCCGCAGAGGTCGACGCGGTGGCACGTTAAGCATCCGTGCGGGTGCTCGGACAGCAGCAGGTCGAGGGTGGTGTCACGCACTTTGGCGGCAGCTTCGTCGGCGGTGTGGACGACCATGCCGTCGCGGACCGGCAGCGTGCACGACGCCGGCGTCCCGGGCGCGCGCTGTAAGTTGCCGTCGCGATCCTTCAACTCGACCTCGACGACGCACATCCTGCAGGCACCGTACGGCTTCATGCCGGGGTGGTAGCAGAGATAGGGGATGTAGACGCCAGCCTCGTTGGCCGCTTGGATAAGCATCCTGTCGGAAGTGGTTTTTACTTCCTTACCGTCGATCGTGATGGTTACTTCGTCGGGCATGGTGCCTCGTTATGCTTGTTCGTCTTGGGCATGGGCCTGAGCTGCGCCATGAGTCTGCTCCGCGCCATTGGACTTCGCGGCACCGGCTCCGCCGCTGGGCTTGAGGTCCTCGGCCGCGATGGGATGGACCGCCACGACAAAATCGTCCTTGACGCGCGCTGTGGGGGTGAGGCCACCGACCTGGGCCCCTCGCCGCGGGCCCTGCGGGCCCACGAACGGCATGATCGCGATGGCGCCTTCGCCCGCCACCTCGGCCCGGAACTCGTCACCGAAGAACCGCATGGCCGAGGCGACGGGGTTGTAGCCGAGCTGGCCGTGGCCGCAGAGCGAGCCGATCTTCATGTTGCCACCCACTCGCTCCATGAGCTCCAGGTCGCCGGTGCGGCCGTCTCCGTCGCAGATGCGCTCCAATACCTCGAGCAGGTGGGTCATGCCCAGGCGGCAGGGAAAACACTTGCCGCAGGACTCCATCTGATCGAATGCGATGAGGGCGCGGGTAAGGTCAACGACGGAGCGGGTCTCGTTGCAGACGATCAGTCCGCCCGAGCCGAACATCGCCCCAGCTTGGGCCATGATGTCGTAGTCAAGCACCATGTCGAGCTGATCGGCTGGTAGGAGGCCGCCGAGCGGCCCGCCGGTCTGCACGAGCTTCACAGCCTTGCCGCTGGGGTCGCCGCCACCCATCTCCTCGACGATCTGGCGCATGGTGACGCCGAAGGGGACTTCCACCAGGCCGGGGTACTTGATGTCGCCGGAGAGGCACGCAATGGCCGTACCCGTGCTCTTGTCCGTGCCGATGCCCTTGAACCATTCGGCGCCGCGCCGCACGATCTCGGGGACGCAGCTCAGCGTCTTGATGTTGTTGATGTTGCTTGGCTTGCCCCATACGCCGTAGGCCGCGGGGAACGGTGGGCGGAACCGTGGCATGGACCGCTTGCCCTCGATCGCTTCCATGAGCGCGGTCTCCTCGCCAGCGACGTACGACTCGCCGACCTCGGCAACCTCCATGTCGAAAGCGAAGTCGGTGCCGAGGATGTGCCCGCCGAGCAGGCCGCTGGCATAGCAGGCCTTGATCGCCTGGCGGGTACGGTCAATCGGCTCGTCGTGACCGTGGCGGACGAACACGATGCCGTTGGAGGCGCCGGTGGCGAACCCGGCGATGATGCAGCCCTCGATCAGCGTGAACGGGTCCGCCTCAAGAATGGTCTTGTCGTTGAAGGCACCGGGGTCGCCCTCTTCGCAGTTGCAGAGTATGTATTTCAAGGGGGCTGGGTTGCCGGCGAGGAACCCCAGCTTCACGCCCGTCGGGAATGCGGCCCCGCCACGGCCTCGGAGGCCTGAGTCTTTGATGGACTGAAGCACCTGCTCCGCGTCCATCTCGCTCAGCGCTTTGTCGAGGCCCTCGAAGCCGCCGCGGGCGATGTATTGGTCAATCTGCCCAGGGTCTATCTCGCCGGCGTTGCGCAGGGCAATCCGCACCTGGTGGCGCATCATCGGGAGCTCCTCGCGGAGAGGCAGACCGGAGACGCTAGCGCCCACGGTCGCCAGGGCGTAGGCCACGACCGGCTCGCCGTCGCGGACATGGCGCTCGACGATCTCCGGCACGCGCTCGGGGACGACGTTGGCGTAGAGCACGCGCGGCCCGCCAGGCACGTAGACGTCGACGAGCGGCTCGGCATAGCAGAGCCCCGTGGTACCGACCTCGGAGATGGTTGCCTCGACGCCCGCTTGGGCGAGGTCGTGGCGGAGCGCCTCGAGGGTATCGCGCGCGCCGGAGGCCATGCCCATGAGTCCGCTGCTCACGCGTATCCATGGGCGCGCTTGCAGCTCGGCCCACTGGTCGGTAGCGTGCTCGGCTAGCTTGGCGAAGGCTTCAGTCATCGCTTCGAGGTTCTTCAGGTGCGTCGGCTTCGGATGCGGCGGCTTGAGCGGCCTGCGCCTGCTCCGAGTCCGCGACCAGCTGCTCCGCGCGGCGCTCCTCCTGGTCGGCAACGCGCAACAAATCAACGCGGCGCGCCGCTCGCTCGAGCGTAACGTGACCAACGACGTCGTGGTCGAAGCTCATGGCTGGCGCATGCGGACAGACACCGAGGCAGGTGTTCAGCTTCAGCGTGAGGGTGCCGTCCGGCGTGTCGGCCTCGTGATCTAGACCCAAGTGCTTGAGCAATCCCTGGAGGATGTCTTGAGCTCCCAGCACGTGACACGTAGGCCCCCAACAGATCTCGATAAGATGCCGTGCGGGCGGCGTAAACCGGAAGTTTGGATAGAACGAAGCGACACCCCAAACCTCGTTCACACTGGCGCCGGAGTGCTCGGCCACGGCGCTCAGCGCCTCGGAAGGCAGGTAGCCTAGGAGGTCGTGGACCGCGAGGAGCGAGGAAAGGACCGTGACGGTGGTGGCAGGTTGGCCCGCAATGGCCTCGTCGGCATAGTGGCGCAGCTCGTCACTCTGCGGCGAGGTCTGTTGCGCAACGCGTGGCGCGCCGGTGGACCCAGTGGTCATCGCCACCTATTCCAGTTCGTGAATTTTGGAACGAACTACATCGCGGATGATAGCACGCGCGGACGCGCGGACGCGAGCAGGCCAGAGCGGACGAGCGGCAGGCTATCGTTCACGGAGCCGGGGCTGCGTAGGAGCGACCGTCTCCTGGACGACGAGCTTCGCGGTCACCATACCGGGGATGGCACGGATGTCGGCGAGCATGGCGTCGGTGAGTGGGTCGTCGAAGCCGACGACCATGGTGGCGTTGCCACGAGGGCCGTCCCGGCCGACCTCCATGAAGCTGATGTTGGCGTCGTGCTCTCCGGCGATGGTGCCGACGCGGCCGATCATGCCCGGCTGGTCCACCTGCGAGGCGAACAGCATGTAAGGAGCGTTCGGCTCCATGTCCAAGAAGAAATCGTTGATCCGTAGTAAATGCACCCGCCCGTTGACCGAGGTGCCCCCCAGGTAGGTCTCCCCCGAGCTGGTGCGCACCTCGACCCCGACGAAGTTGGTGTATTGCTCGGAGCCTTCAGGGTCGCGCTCGGTGACGACGTTGATGCCGCGATCCTTCGCCATGCCCGAGGCGTTGACGAGGTTGACGCGCATGTCAGTGGCCGCGGCGAGCACGCCGACCAGCGCCGCCGAGCTAAGAACGGACGTGTCGTGCTCGGCGATCTCGCCGCCCGCCTTGACGGCGATGGCCTGGATCTGACCATCGGCGAGCTGAATCGCCAGCGACCCGAGAGCCGTTGCCACGGGGATGTACGGCGCCAGCGCCTCGCGCACGTCCCCTGGCAGGAACGGGACGTTGATGGTGTATTGCGCCGACTGTCCGCCGAGGACGGTGAGCACCTGGTCGACAACCTCGATGGCAACCTCGACCTGCGCCTCCTCGGTGGAGGCACCCAGGTGCGGTGTCATGATGAGCTTGGGGTTCGCGAGCAGCGGCAGATCCTCGGGCGGCTCGGAGGTGAACACGTCGAGCGCAGCACCCGCCACCTGCCCGCTAGTGAGCGCGGCGTCGAGGAGTGCTTCGTCGACGAGCCCCCCGCGGGCCGCGTTGACGATGCGCACGCCGGGCTTTAGTTTGGCGAACTCCAGTGCGCCGATGAGACTCTTGGTGCCTGCGGTGAGCGGTGTGTGGATGCTGATGTAGTCAGACCCGCCGAGCAGGCCGTCCATGTCCACCATCTCGACCCCGATGCCACGCGCTCGCTCATCGGCCACGTAAGGGTCGAAGGCGATGACTGTCATCTCGAACGCGCGGGCCCGGCGGGCGACCTCGGAGCCCACCTTGCCGAGTCCGACGATGCCGAGCGTCTTGTTGCGTAGCTCCACACCCATGAACTTGCTCCGCGTCCATTCGCCGCGCCGCATGGAGGCGTCGGCCTGAGCGACGTTGCGGGAGAGCGCCATCATCAGCGAGAAGGCGTGCTCGGCGGCGGCGATGGTGTTGCCCGTGGGAGCGTTGACGACGGCGACGCCGTGCTGCGTGGCAGCATCAATGTCGATGTTGTCGACGCCAACACCGGCACGGCCGACGACCTGGAGGCGGGCCGCCTTGTCGAAGACGACCGGCGTCACCTTGGTCTCGCTGCGCACGATGAGTGCGTCGTAATCGCCTATGGCGGCGACCAACTCGTCGGGCGCCATGCCGGTCTTGACGTCGACCTGGTGGCCTGCGTTCACCAGCTGCTGGACCCCAGCATCGTCGATGGGATCCGAGACGAGTATCCGGGCCATGGCTCGCTCCGTGTGTTGTCTGTTAGCTGACGCCCGCAGGCGCGAAGCCCAGCTTGGGCAGCGCGTCCTTCAGCGCTCGAAAGACGTCGTCGATATCTTCGCTGCTCACGTAGCCCATGTGGCCGATGCGGAAGACGCGCCCCGTGAGCAGGCCTCGGCCCTCCGCGGCGATGATGTCGTAGTCGTCGCGAAGCATGTTCAGCAACGCTTCGTCGGTGATGCCCTCGGGGACGAAGGCGGCGGTCACGGTGTTGGATGCCCGCGCCGCGCTCTTGGCGACGAGCTCCAGACCCAGATCCACCAGGCCGTTTCGCGTGTATTCCGCGATCTCCTGGTGGAAAGCGTAGACCGCCTCCATGTCGCCTTGCTCCAGCATCTTCTGGACCGCGAAGTCCAGGCCGAACATGAGGGACATGGCCGGCGTCCAAGGCGTCTGCCCAGAGCCGAAGGATTTCTTGGCATCCGCCAGGTTGAAGTAGAACTTGGGCATCTTCGCCGACTCGGCAGCCTTCCAGGCACGCTCGCTAACGCTGATCATGGCGAGGCCCGGCGGGCACATCCACCCTTTCTGTGAGCCCGCGACCACCACGTCAAGGTCCCACGAGTCTACAGGCAGCCGTATGGAGCCGAGGGATGAGATGGCGTCGACCAACAAGAGCTTGTTGAACTCGCCCTTCACGATCCCCGCGATGGTCTCAAGGTCGTTGGTGATGCCGGTCGAGGTCTCGTTGTGGGTCACCAACACCGCGGTCAAGGCGGGATCGTCCTTCAGCGCCTGGCGGATCGCCTCGGGGTCCGCGGCCTCACCGTCGGGGAACTTGAGCTGGTTCACGTCCGCGCCGTACGAAGAGGCAATCTTGGAGAATCGGTCGCCGAAGTTGCCGACGGTCACCGCGAGCACCCGCTGACCCGGAGAGAGCGTGTTGACGACCGCGGCCTCCATGGCGCCGGTGCCCGAAGAGGTGAGCACGAACACGTCGTTGGCGGTCTGGAACGACCGCTGAAGGTTGGACGACAGGCGGCGGAGCAGCGCAGCGAACTCGTCGCCGCGATGGTCAATCATCTGCTTATGCATGGCCTCGAAGACGTCCTCTGGAACGGGCGTCGGACCCGGCAAACGCAGGTTGGCCATTGGTTCCTCCTCGTATATCGTGCAGCGGATCGGCGTGATGGAGCGCCTCGATTATACGGTTGTGGGCGCCCGCGCTACAAGCGTCTGTGCGCGCTTTCACAAAACCCGCTAAGGCGCGGCGTCGTGCTCCAACGTGCCTTCCGCCTTGTACTGCTTGCCAAGCTCCACGTACTCCTCCGCGTTCATCTTCACGAGGTCGTAGTGCTTCTGTGTCATGGGGCCAAGCACCTTGGCCGGCACGCCCGCAGCGATGCTGTGGTCGGGGACGGTGCGCCCTTCGATCAGGACGCCCCCAGCGGCTAGGATGCACCACTCGCCGACCGACGACTGATCGTTCAGCGTGCAGTTGTTGCCCAGCAGGCAGTGGTCACCGATGGAGCGCGCGTGGCAGACAACAGCGTGGCCCAGCGTGACGTCGGCTCCGATGTCCATATTTCCGTCGGCGTGGCAGATGCTGCCATCCTGGATGTTGGTGCGCGCGCCGATCGTCATTTTCCCACGGTCGGATCGCAGCACGACGCCGGGCCAGATCGAGGCGTACGCGCCGATCTCGATATCGCCGATCACGTACGAAAATTCGCTGACGAACGCGGTGGGATGGATCTGGGGCGACTTGTCCTTCAGGCTTCGGATCATGGGTTCGGGTTCTCCGTTCCGGCGCGCTTTCGGGTTTGTCTGACTGGAACCCGGATGATAGCGTGCTGTCAAGCCCGGCGCGGCTGTGAGACGCCGGTTGAACGGAGCACGTTGATGGCCCTTTACGATCCCAAAGAGATTGAGAACACTCGGAGCCGCCGCCGCGCGTGGGAGAACAGCGAGCTCGCCAAGACGCTGCGATCGGCGCCGGAGACGAGCGAGCGTTTCCAAACGGTGTCTGGCACGCCGATTGAGCGGCGCTACGGCCCCGAGGACGTAGAGGCTCTCGATCACGGGGCGGACCTCGGCGAGCCGGGCGTCTATCCGTTCACGCGCGGCGTGTATCCGACGATGTACCGCGGACGGCAGTGGACGCGCCGGCAGATCGCAGGCTTCGGGACGGCCAAGTCGACCAACGAGCGTTACAAGTTCTTGCTGGCGCATGGGCAGACGGGCCTGAGCACCGATTTCGATCACCCGACGTTGACGGGATACGACTCGTTGCACCCGCTCTCGGAGCACGAAGTGGGACGCCTGGGCGTGGCGATCGACACGCTGCCCGATATGGCGGACCTGTTCGACGGCATACCGCTCGGCGACGTGAGCATCTCGCTCACCATCAACCATCCCGCAATCGTGCTGCTAGGGTTCCTGTTGGCGCATGCGGAAGACGTTGGCGTCCCGTGGCCCAGCCTGCGCGGCACGGTGCAGAACGACTCGCTCAAGGAGTACCACGGCCAGAAGACCTTCGCCCTGCCCCCGCGCGGGTCGTATCGGCTGACGATGGACGTGGTGGAGTTCTGCACCAACCACGTTCCTGGGTGGAACACGATCTCCATATCGGGCTACCACACGAGGGAGGCCGGCTCCAACGCCGCTCAGGAGGTGGGCTTCACGCTGGCGCAAGGCATGGCGTACGTGGAGGGCGGCCTTCGGCGGGGCATGAGCGTCGACGATTTCGGGCCGCGACTGTCGTTCTTCTTCGGCGTGCACATGGATCTCTTCGAAGAGGTCGCGAAGCTTCGCGCGGCGCGGAGGCTGTGGGCGCGCATCGTCAAGGAACGGTACGGGGCCACCAACCCGCGAGCGATGCTGTGCAGGTTTCATGCGCAAACGTTGGGCTCGACGTTGATCCGGGAGGGGGTTCTGAACAATATCGTCCGGGGAACCACCCAGGCCCTGGCCGCGGTGCTCGGCGGCACGCAGTCACTCCACGTCAGCGGCTACGACGAGGCACACGACATCCCATCGGAAGACGCGATGCGCATCTCGCTGAACACGCAGCGGATCATCGGAGACGAGACGGGGGTGGCGAACACGATCGATCCGCTGGGGGGCTCGTTCTTCGTGGAGAGCCTAACGAACCAAATCGAAGCACAGGCTTGGTCGTACATCAATGCGATCGACCAGATGGGCGGCGGGAGCATGCTCGACGGCATGTTCACGGCCATCGAGAACGGCTACATAGAGCGAGAGATATCGGCTGCGTCCTACGACTACCAACAGCGCATCGAGGATCACGATTACGTGGTGCTCGGCCTGAACGTTCACGAAGAGGGCGACGCACAGCCGCCCGAGCTGTACGAGCACGACCCCGAAGAGGAATCGCGTCAGATCGAGCGGCTGCAGGGCGTGATCTCGCGGCGCGACGCTTCCGAGGCTGAACGGTCGCTCGAAACGATCCGTACCACGGCCGCCGGCGAGGAGAACCTGCTGCCCGCCGTGCTCGCCGCGTCACGAGCGCACGCGACGGAGGGCGAGATCATGAGCGCTTTCCGCGACGTGTATGGCGACTACCGCGATCCGGGTGTGTTCTAGGCCAGTGAGCTAGGTCTCTCGATCGCTGGTCGGTCCCACTTCGCCGGTGCACCATGGTATGAACGCCTTCATACGGCAGGTGGCGCCGTGGGCGGCGAGATCTGCCTCGAACGTGGCATGGTTCTCGCGCGCCTCATCTTCGTACTCGATCTGCCAGCCACCCTCCTTGACGCTCTTGTCGGCAAGCCATCCGCGGTTGGCACGCGGCTTGTAGAGGCCCATGGTGCCGTTGTAGATCGCGAGGTATCGGGCCCGCGTGTTGCCGGTGTTGAAGTGCTGATGGAACATGTCGTCGCCGGGCACGATAACCATGCCGCCGACCTTCCAGTCGGCCTTGCGCAGGTCCGAGCGGTCGTCCTTCGTCCACAGGGTCGAGTAGCCCGCATCGCCGCTGAGGATCAACAGGTGGGCGCCGGGGCCGTGGCGGTGGGCCTTCTTGTAGGTGCCCACGGGGAACTCGGACATGTGGGAACGCGAGTTGTTCTCGGCCATCTCCAACATGACATTTATGCCGCCGGCGCCGCGCTCCTGCCAGCCCCACAGCGCCATGTCGGGGGCATTGGGGATGAAGTTTGACTGCCAAACACGGCTCTTGTAGAGCTTGCCGGTGCCGCTGAAGTAGTCGCTCTGGGCATCGAACCGGCTCTTGAACTGATAGGGCGTGTTGAACGTGAACTCGAGGTCGTTGTAGAGGCGCATCATGGGCGGCGCCGTGGTGACGGAGATGTAGCGCGCGGGCTCGTCACCGGAGCCGTTGAAATGCTGGTACCAGGTATTGAGCGGCAGGGCGAAGAAGCTGCCCGTGTGCCACTCGAAGGTCTGCTTGCGGGACTCGTCGGTCCAGATGTTGGTGGCACCGCGGCCGGAGATGATGTAGCAGAACTCCTCGTAAAGATGGTGCTCGGGCTCCGACTTTCCGCCCGGCTTAATCTCCACCAGATGGGAGTCGTTGGTGAGATGGTCGTTCGGTATGTTGATGATCGCGCCGCTGCCGCCCTTGCGCTCCCAGGGGCCGAGCTCGATCCTGGCCAGGTCCTCGAAGGCGAAATCGACGATGACCGGGACGCCCTCCTGCTCTAGCCAGCGCGCGTAGGCGTCGTCCATATCAAAGGTTTCGAGGTCGTCCGGGGTCTGGGCGATCTTCATGTCCGTACCCTTCATGACCATGGCACATTCCTCACTTTCGAGCGTCAGGCTTCCGTCGGCGGAAGCGTACCCCACGCGTTCGAGCCGCACAAACGCCGGATTGCCACGAGGCGGGCACCAAGCCGTACAATGCCCGCCATGCCACCCGAAACCTCCGCCGCCTCTGGAACGCCCCCAGACGAGAAACGCCCCATCAAGGTCATCCTGGCCAAGCTGGGCCTCGACGGCCACGACCGAGGCATCAAGGTCGTGGCGCGCGCGCTGGAAAAGTCGGGCATGGACGTGACGTACATGGGTATGCGTGTCACGCCGGATGAGGTCGCGGAGAGGGCGGCAGAGCTTGGCGCCGACGTGATCGGTATCAGCCTGCTCTCCGGCGTGCACAACCAGCTCATGGGCAAGATGGTGAAGGCGGTGGAAGAGCAAGAGATGCGCGGCGAGGCGCTAATCATCGTCGGCGGCACGATCCCAGACAGCGACGTGGAGAAGCTTAAGGAGGCGGGCGTCGACGGCGTCTTCCCGGTCGGGTCGAGCCTCCGGGACATCGAGCGATTCATCCGCGACAACTTCCCGGCGAAGTAGGGTCTTGCCCATGACAGAGCAGGTGAGCAACTGGCCCCCCACCTACGACGATGCGTATCTGCCACCTGCGGACGCGCGCTACTGGTTCCCGGAGATCGAGACCATGGCTCCCACCTCGCGGGAGATAATCATCTTCGAGAAGCTGCGGGGGCAGACGGCATGGGCGTACGAGCGATCGCCCTTCTACCAGCGAACGTGGGATGCGGCGGGCTTCCATCCTTCCCAGCTCCACGCACTCGACGACCTGCACCGCATACCCGTCATCACGAAAGAGGATCTACGCCAGGACCTTCTCGACAACCCGCCGTTCGGGTCCAACGTATGCGACGACTGGGCGGACATCGAGCGCATCCACGGCTCGAGCGGCACCACCGGGATACCGACGGTGCTCACGATCAGCCGCGACGATTGGAAGCGCATCGGCAATGCCCACGCCCGCGTGATGTGGGCGGCCGGGATACGGCCCACGGACATGGTGTTCATGGCGGCGCCGTTCAGCCTGTACATGGGCGGATGGGGCGCGCTGGTCGGTGCGGAGCGCATCCGTGCCCGCTGCTTCCCGTTCGGCGCGGGCAGTCCCGGCCAGACGAGGATGGCCGTGCGCTGGATCCAGGCGGCGCATCCGACGGTTTTCTACGGTACACCGTCGTTCGCGCTGTACCTAGCCGAGACGGCGCGAGAGGACGGCGTGGACCCACGCAACCTGGGCTTCCGGGTGCTGTTCTTCTCCGGGGAGCCGGGAGCATCGATACCCGGCACGCGCCGGGTGCTGGAGGAAACCTACGGCGCGTCGGTGGTGGACATGGGCTCCACGGGCGAGATGTCGCCTTGGATGTCCAACGGTGGCTGCTCGGAGAGCGCAGGCATGCACCTGTGGCAGGACATCGTGTACACGGAGCTGCTGGACCCGGCCACGCATGCGGTCGTGCCAAACGGGTCCGAGGGCGTGCCTGTTTACACGCATCTCGAGCGCACGTCGCAGCCTCTGATCCGGTTCTGGTCGGGCGATCTGTCGCGTTGGACCGACGATCCGTGCCCGTGCGGGCGGACCTATCCGCGATTGCCGATGGGCATATACGGCCGCGTGGACGACATGGTGACTGTGCGCGGCGAGAACGTGTACCCCAGCGCCGTGGAAAACGTGGTACGCGGCTCCGTTGGGCTCACCGGCGAGTTCCGCGTGGTGATCACACGGGAGCGAGCGATGGACGAGCTCACCGTGCTCGCGGAGTACGCGGACCCCGGTGCCGCAGGGCCGGCGTTGGAGGCAATACGAGCGGGACTCCAGGCGGAGCTGAACACTACTCTGGGCATCCGGGCCAACGTGCAGATGAAGGCGCCCGGCGAGTTGGAGCGCACTCAATTCAAGGCACGCCGAGTCATCGACGAGCGGAACCTGTACGGCTCGGCCTGAGCCTCCTCCGCATCGGAAAGGGGAAGAACGCATGCAGCACATCGTGCCCGATCTCACCCGGCTGCCCTACGTGATTGGGCCCTACGAAGAGCCGATCGCCACGGTCCAGCCTGGCGAGACGTTCCAGATAACCACGCTAGATGCGTTCGGGGACAAGATCGATTCGCCAGACGTGGACTTGGCGAAGGTGATCACGGTCCCGTACGTGAATCCTTGTACCGGCCCGATCTATGTGGCGGGTGCGGAGCCGGGCGATACGCTGACGGTGCGGATCGACGGCATCGAGCTGCCGCGGGATTATGCGGTGAGTTGCATCATCCCGGAGTTCGGCGGCGTATGCGGGACGGTCTTTACTCGCGTGCTAAACGCCCCACTCGAGCAGCGCGTGCTGATCCACCGCATCACGGCGGCGGGCATGATCCACGATGCGGCGCTCGACATACCGCCGATCCCGGTGGAGGCGTTCTACGGCACCATGGGGACGTCGCCGGCGATCGAGGCGATCTCGACACTTTCGGCAGGGTTCCACGGCGGCAACATGGATGCCGCCGACGTGTGCCCGGGCAACACGGTCTACTTCCCGGTGCAGGTGCCAGGGGCGTTGCTGTTCGTCGGCGACGGACACGCGGCGCAAGGCGACGGGGAGGTATGCGGCGTGGCGGCGGAGGTACCGACGCTCGGCACGCTGACGGTGGACGTGATTAAGGGACGCAGCGTCCCGAATCCGCGTATCGAGAACGACGAGTTCATCATGTCGCTGGGCAGCGCAAGGCCGCTGGAAGACGCAGGCCGCATGGCCTTCTACGATCTGGTCACGTGGCTGGAGAGCGACTACGGCATCGAGCGAATCGCCGGGTACCAGCTCTGCTCCCAGGTGGCCAAGGTGCGCCTCGCCAACTTCGTGGACGTGCTGTACTCGATCGTGGCGAAATTCCCGAAGCGCTACCTGCCGGCAATCCGATAAACTACAAATCGCGCGCTCAATTACTCTCCGAGGCACTCCCGAGGTCTTAAAGAAATGGTGGAAGGCCGCATCTTCTCCGGCATGCAGCCGTCGGGACGGCTGCATCTCGGCAACTATTTCGGTGCGCTGGCCAACTGGGTCCGTCTCCAGGACGAGTACCCCTGCATCTACGCGATCGTCGACGTTCATTCGCTGACGACTATGCAGGGCGAGGAGACGAAGCAGATCCAGCCCAACGTCTTCGAGATGGCGGTGGACTGGCTCGCTGCGGGGCTCGACCCGGAACGCAGCATCATATTCGTGCAGTCTCACGTCCCCGAAGTGCTGACGCTCCATGCGCTGCTCAGCATGAGCACACCACTGGGCTGGCTGCTTCGGGTGCCGACATTCAAGGAGAAGGTTCGCCAGATGGGCGAGGACGAGGAGCACGTGTCGTACGGATTGGTGGGCTATCCGGTACTGCAGGCGGCCGACGTGATCCTGTACAAGGCCGACAAGGTGCCGGTGGGCAAGGACCAGGTGCCGCACATCGAGATCATGCGGGAGATTGCGCGGCGCTTCAACCGGCTGTACGGGGACACGTTCCCGGAGCCCGAACCGCTCCTGACGGAGACGCCAACGATCTTGGGCACGGACGGCGCCAACAAGATGAGCAAGAGCCTTGACAACCACATCGAGCTGAGCGCTTCGGAAGAGCAGACGACCAAGCGCGTACGCGGCATGGTGACCGATCCGCAGCGGGTTAGGCTCACTGACCCGGGCCGCCCGGAGGTCTGCAACGTGTTCTCGATGCACAAGCTCTTCAACCCGGACCAGGTCGACGAGATTTACCGGCTCTGCACGACCGCTGGCATCGGCTGCGTCGACGACAAGGCTCAGCTCGCCGAGGGGATCAACGACTATCTTCGCGATTTCCGCGAGCGCCGAACCGAGCTCGCCGCGAACCCCGAGCGAGTGCGGGAGATGCTCGCCGAAGGGGCACAGCGAGCACAGGCGATCGCCCGCGAGACGATCGCCGAGGTTTACCAGCGCGTGGGTCTGCGATAGCAAGACTCGACAGGAGCTTCGCCCTTGCCCGAGCTCGCCGTTCCGCCCCATGACCGTGACAGCCGCTCCACGCTGGCCGTCGCGGAGGAAGCCGTGCGCGCGGCTGGCGCGGCCATCGTTCGGCGGATGCCGGAGATGACGGGGCCGCGCTCCGAGTCGACGGTCCGCATCAGCAACAAGGGGGCCTGGAACGATCTGGTGACCGACGTGGACCGCGAGGCCGAAGCCGCGGCCCTCGGCGTGATCCGGGCGCAGTTCCCGAACGATGCAATCCTCGCGGAGGAGTCGGGCAGCAGGGAAGGCTCTACAGGATACGAATGGTGCCTAGACCCGCTGGACGGCACACGCAACTTCGCCAGCGGTATCCCTCACCTCGCAGTGAACCTTTCGCTCGCGCGCGACGGCGAAACGCTGGTGGGTCTAACCTTCGACCCGGTTCGCGATGAGCTGTTCCAGGCGACTTTGGGTGGCGGCACTTGGCTCAACGGCAGGCAGATGCACGTGTCGGAGGAGACCGAGCTGCGCCAATGCATACTCGGCTTCGACATGGGGTATGTGGACGAGCAGGGACGGCTGCTGCTTGAGATGCTGCAAGGGCTATGGCCCGGCCTGCAGTCGTTGCGCATGATGGGCTCAGCCGCGCTGGGGATGGCGTATGTGGCGGTCGGGCGCGTCCATGTCTACGCCAACCACCACAATCAGCCATGGGACGTGGCGCCAGGGCTGCTGATGGTGCGCGAGTCCGGCGGCATGGCCACGGACCTGCAGGGCGCGCCCGCGGTACCGGAGAGCGGCAGGCTCATCGCGGCTTCTCCCGCCGTGCACGCGGCGTTCATGTCGGCGACCAAGGGAACACCTTGGCGCCTCGCGTGACACCTGCAATCCGTAGCTGAATCCCATCGGCCAGGTGCCAGCCCGAACCTACAATCACGAGAACGTCCTTCGATCGTGTGATTGGCAGGCCAATGAGAGGAACCGTCCGCGCAGTCAGCGAGCTGCTCTACCGCATCCCGGCTCCGCCGATCCTGCGAGCCCTGGCCGCGATGGTGTACCGGGTGTTTCGCAACTTCAGCCGGGACGACGGCTCCCACATGGCTGCGGGGCTGGCTTACTACGCGATCTTCTCGCTCTTCCCTCTCATCCTTGGGACCATCGCCATCGCGGGTTTCTTCCTCGATGCATCGGCCGTCCAGACGCGGGTCATCGAGCTCCTAGAGGATCAGCTCCCGGGGCTGGGCGACACGGAGCTCATCCGCGGCAACATCGAATCACTGGTGCAGGCGCGCGGCGCGTTCACGGTCGTGGCGGTCGTCGGGTTGTTCTGGTCGAGCAGGGCCGTGTTCGGAGCGATCCACCGGGTGCTGAACCGTGCATGGAAGGTGCACGAACCTCGGCACTTCCTGCTGTACCAGCTGCTGCAGGTCGGGGGAGCAGCGAGCATCGCTGCTTTGTTCCTCGCATCGGCCGCAGTTGGCACGGTAGGCAGGGCCGTGCTTTCGCAGACCGACCTGTTACTGAACGTCAGAATCCCGTGGGACGCGTTATTCACGATATTGCCGCTAGTGGTGAGCACGTCGCTCTTCTTGTTCATCTACCGCTACGTGCCCGACGCCCGGGTACGATGGGGAGACGCGCTGCCCGCGGCCCTGCTGGCGAGCACGCTGTTCGAGGCGGCAAAGGCGGCGTTCGCGTTCTACCTGATTAATCTGTCCAGTCTCGATCTGGTGTACGGCAGCGTAACCACGGTGGTCGTGCTTATGCTGTTCCTGTACGTGGTCTCCATGGTGCTAGTCCTCGGCGCGGAGCTTGCCAGCGAGGTGCATCAATCCACCGCCAATGGCCTGCTGCAGTTCCGCGGTCACTGGCGCCCGGTGCGGGGCGGGCTCGGCCCCGCTCAGATGCGCGTCACGCCGCGCGGGGCGAGTCGCTCTCCCGAGTCGCCGGCATCGGGTTCGTCAGCCACGTAGAGAGTGGATCACGAGGCCGCTGGGCAGCTTCGGATAGAAGTAGGTGCTCTTCGCAGGCAGCCGGATGCCCGCACCCACCACGGCCTCGAACACGTCCGCGGGAACGCCTTTGATGAAGAAGGCGATCTGGCCGTCGCCGCGTTGCACCATGTCAAGCGCCTCAGTGCTGTCGTGCACGAGGGCGAGGTGAGCGCCGAAGCCGTCGCCTAGCGCCGGACGCAAAACCATCTCCTGTAACACCACTGCCTCGATGGCCCGCATCTGCGTGCCCGGCGGCGCGCTCGGATCGGGCTCCGGGATCAGGTCGTTGGCGGGCGTAAGTACCATGTGCCGCCCGCCCTCGTCCACGACACCGAACGTAACACCCCCCTGCCCTATCGTGGCCACGACCGCCGCGAGCTGCTCCGCGCCGGAGGTTCCGGACGGGCGCGACACGAACAAAGTGGCGAGCACGCCGCGTACCTTCGCGAGCTGGGCTTCGTCGAGGCCGCGCAACACGCGGTAGTACGGTCCAATCAGCAATCCGGGGTCATCAAAGTCGACCATCACCGTCAGCACGAAGCGACTTGGCGCATCCTCCGCAACCTCGCTGTCGTGGCGGTTGAGATAGGTAAGCGCAGTCTCGTAACGATGGTGGCCGTCGGCCACGTAGGCAGGCTGTGGTGCAAGGGCGCTCGCGATGCGCGCCACCGCATCGGGCTCGGCGACGCTCCACAGGGTGAACTCCTCTCCATCGACGGAGAAGTCGGCCTGCGGCTCCTGGGCCTTGGTGCGGGAGATAGCGGCCTCGATTTCTCCCGTGGGATCTCGGTACAACATGAAGATGGGACTGAAGTTGGCTGCCGTCTCCTCGATCAACGCGAGCCGGTCGGCCTTGGGACCGCTCCTGGTGTCCTCGTGGGGGAGCACTCCGGTGCCGAGCTCTTCCAGCCGGAGCGCGCCGAACAGCCCATAGCGCTCCATGGGACCGCCGCCCGCACCGGCGAAGCGCTGTCGCAAGACGTAGTACGCGGGTGCCGGATCGGCTCGAAGCACAGACCGTTGAAGCATGTCGGCGAACGAGGCGGCGGCGCCCCGATAGCGGCCCTCGGGCACCGGCCCGTCGATCTCCGCGAGCTCCAGTGACACCATGTTGTTGGGGTTGCGCTCCAGCAGGGTTCGCTCGTGGTCGGGTGAGATTACGTCGTAGGGCGGGCATATCAGGTCTTCCATGCGACCGGCGATGGATGCGTCGAAACGGATGCCAGAGAATGGGCGGAAGTCGACCATGCTTTTCCTTCCGGGAGGGGTGCTCCCCAGTATAAGTGGTTCGCTCGAGCGTGAGGCAACTGACCTTGTTTGCGACGTCCGAAGGCCCGACAATACGGCTTCGAGCACCCGGCACGAAACCCGGAACGGAGGCCGACATGGTCAATACCGCATCGAAGCTGAAGCGCATCGATGGCGACAGCCATTTCTTCCCGCCTGTAAATTTCACCGACGTCGCCGACATCCTGGGTGTTTCGCAGCCAGCGCTGGAGCGCCTGCTCGGCGACTCTGCCCTATTCGCCGACCGCGAGGCGCGGCGCGGCGGGTTCAAGTCTTCGACGGCCGGCCAGGGGCTCGGCGCAGTGAACCCAACGGCAGCCACAACCCAGCAGGGCCGGGGTCCGGTGGGCCACGGGGTGGCGCAGCATCGGGTGGGTTTGCTGCCCGAAACGGGGTTTGACATGCAAGTGCTGATCCCCGATGGCGTGTTCGCGAATGCATTCGGCTCTCCGGCCTCCCGCGACTGGGACCCCGGCCTGCGCATGGCGCTGAGCATGTCGTACAACAACGCGGTCGCGAGCGCCCAGGCCGAGTACCCGGACCAGCTGATCAGCTGCGGCGTGGTGCCGTGGGGCACGGAGAGCGTTGCGGATTGCACCGCGGAGGCGGACCGAGCGGTCACCAAGCTGGGGCTCAAGTCGCTGATGATCAATTCAAACTGGCGCGGCACGAACTGGGACTCGGTGGAACTGTACCCGTTCTGGGAGAAGGCGAACGAGCTGAGCGTGCCCCTCTACGTGCACGGGAATCCGTTCCAGTGCCAGGTGAATGACCACATCCCAACCAACTGGACGATCGGATGGGAGCGGATGCGCAGGCTGCACATCAGCAACTATCTAGGGTTCGCGTTCGAATACATCGTGGGTATGGCGAGCCTGACACTCGGGGGGCTACTGAAGGATTTCCCCAACCTGAAGTTCTGCTTCTTCGAGGCTGGGGGTTCGTGGCTGCCCTGGGCGATGTACACGCTGGACCGCGTCTACGGCATCGAGCCCCAGTGCGCAAGGTGCGAGATCGAACCGAGCGAGCACATACGGCAGTCGTGCCTGGTGGCGGTGGAGCCGGACGAGCAGACGCTGGCCGGAGCGGTGCAGTCGATCGGCAGCAAGAATTTCATCATCGGCAGCGACTACCCGCACCCCCCTTCCACCTACCCCAACACCGCAGCCGGCATCGAGGAGATGGCGGGCCTGAGCCGCGAGGCGAAGGACGACATACTCGGCAGGAACCTGCAGGAGCTGTTCGCCATCGCGTAACGCCAGCGTTGCCGGGGTCCACGCCTGCGGCTAGAATCGCCGCAGGCAGACGAGATGAGAGCAGGTCTGTCGACCGGTGCGGTGAACCGGTGGAAAGGAGGCGGCTGTGGCTACGCTCAAGGCTGACATCTATTTCGATTTTCGCTGACCCTTTGTCTACAATGCAGCCGTTTGGCTGGATCAGGTGAAGATAGCGCGAGGTGGCGTTGAGCCCCTCGAGATCAATTGGAAGCCCTTCTCGCTGGAGCAGGCCAACCAGAAGGTCGGCCCCGACCACCAGGCCTGGGCGTTAGGTGACGACGAGCTGGATGGCAGCCTGTGGGGCTTACGCGCGGGCGTCGCCGCGGGACGGCAGGGAGACGACGCGATGCGGCGTTACCTGCCCCTGCTGCTGCAGGCGCGTCACGTGGACCGCAGCGACCTCGGCGACCGCGATCTGCTGAAGCGGCTCTCCGCCGAGGCCGAACTCGACGTAGCGCGTTTCGAGAGGGATCTAGATGACCGCTCGACGCTCGACGAGATCGCGGAGAGCCACACCTATGCGGTCGAAGAGCGAGGCGTGTTCGGCACGCCGACGTTCGTGTTCGAGAACGGGGCTTCGGCGTTCCTCAAGTTGATCAAGCCGGCTTCTCCGGAAGAGGCGAACAAGGCGTTCGACGCGTTGATGACAATGATGGAGTCGAACCTGTTCGTCGGCGAGGTGAAGCGGCCGCAGCCACCATGGCCGAAGGGTGTGTTTGACTAAACACGCAGGTTCCACCGATAGGCGCCACGACGACACACGGGCGCTGGAGCGGGCCCTGGGTCTGAGATTCAAGGAGCGGTCACTACTACAGCAGGCGGTGGTGCACCGCTCCTTTCTCAACGAGCGCCCCGATTATCCGCTGGAGAGTTACGAGCGGCTGGAGTATCTGGGCGACGCCTTCCTGGGATGGGTCGTCGCCAACGACCTGTTCACCCGCTATCCCTCATTCAGCGAAGGCGACCTGACGCGAGCCAGGGCGGCGCTGGTCCGCGGGTCCACGCTGGCACAGGTGGCGATGCAGCTGGACCTGGGGCGGCATCTGCTGCTTGGCGAGGGAGAGGAGTCGACCGGCGGCAGATCGCGAGCATCGACCCTGGCCGCCGCACTCGAAGCGATCATCGGCGCGGTGATGCTGGATCGCGGCGAGAAGGCCGCGCGGGCGCTGATCCGTCGCTGGCTGGGCCCGCGCATGACGGGCCTCGCGGTCAACGGTGCCCCACGGGACGCCAAGAGCTCACTGCAAGAGTTGATCCAGCGAGCCGGGCTGCCACTGCCGGTCTATGAGGTGCTGGAGGAATCCGGCCCATCGCACGACCGTCACTATCGGGTGCGTGTCATCGTGGACGGAGCCGCGAGGGGCGAGGGCGAAGGCAGGCGCAAGTCCCAGGCCGAGCAGGCCGCGGCGGCGCAGGCGTTCGACGCATCACAAAACGCGTGAGGGCCGCGTGCGCGGGAGCGCCGTATCTCCTTGTGAGCCAGCACGAGCGGCTGCTAGGCTTGAGCTCGCTCATGGTGCCCTCGATGGCGCGATAGGGGAAGCCACTTTGGTTTTCAGGCTGTTCAGGCGGAAGGAGAAGACGAGCGACGCGCTCGCCAAGACCCGCAAGGGTTGGGGCGGGGGACTCAGCTCGCTGCTGCGAGGGTCAGCCCTCGCGGACGACTCGCTTTGGGAGACGGCGGAGGACGCGTTGATCTCCGCCGACGTCGGCGTGGACACGTCGCTGGCGTTGGTGAATCGCGTCCGTGAGCGCGTGCGGGAGGAGCGTGCGACGGCATCAGAAGTTCCCGAACTCTTCAAGGAAGAGCTCGCAGTGCTTCTGGACCCGCGGGACACGTCGATCTGGGATTGGTACGACCAGGACGAGCTCGTGGCCAAACCGATGGTGTTGCTGGTGGTGGGTGTGAACGGCGCGGGCAAGACCACCAGCATCGCCAAGATGGCGAAACACTACCAAACGCTGGGCAAGACGGTGATGATCGGGGCCGGTGACACGTTCCGTGCCGCTGCAATAGACCAGCTTCGCGTTTGGGGTGAACGTCTCAGCGTGGACGTGGTCGCGCACCAGCACGGCTCCGACCCGGGCGCGGTCGCCTACGACGCCTACCAAGCCGCCATGGCTCGCGATGCCGACGTGCTCATCTTCGACACGGCGGGCCGACTCCATACGCAGGCGCCACTGATCGAGGAGCTGCGCAAGGTGCGCCGCGTCTTCGAGCGCCACGAGGCCCACGCGCCGCATCAGACCCTACTGGTCTTGGACGCGACCACGGGGCACAACGGGCTGGAGCAGGCGCGCGTGTTCCAGGAGGCGCTCGGCGTGGACGGGGTGTTCCTGGCCAAGCTCGATGGCACGGCCAAGGGCGGCATCACGGTCGCCATCGCCCAGGAACTGAAACTGCCGGTCATTTTCATCGGCACCGGAGAGGGGCTGGACGATCTGTCGCTGTTCGATACGGACGCCTTCGTCGATGCGCTGTTCGGTGAGGCAGGGCCGCCCGCCTAGGTGGATCGATGCTGCTAATCGCGCTCTATTGGCTGGTGTTGCTGGAGCTGTTTAGCTTCGCGGTGTATCCACTGGCCTACCGCGTCTTCTCCCGGTTGCCCGACCGCGGGTGGGCCTTGAGCAAGCCGCTGGGTCTGCTGCTGACGGCCTATATCACGTGGCTCATCGGCCTCTCACACGTTATGGACAACTCGCGGTGGAGTGTGATGCTCGCGCTGCTTGCGGTCGGGGGGCTGTCCTGGCTGGCCGGGCGACGGGCGATCCCGGAGATGCGAACGTTCCTCCGGCGTAACGCCAGTGTGATCCTTTCGGCCGAGCTGCTTTTCGTCGCTGTATTTCTCGGCATGACGCTCTTGAGGGCGTCGGTGTCCGACATCAACCACACCGAGCAGCCGATGGATCTCATGTTCCTCAACGCCACGGTGACGAGTCAGGCCTATCCGCCGAACGACCCATGGTTTGCTGGCGAGCCTGTTTCGTACTACTACCTCGGCTACCTGATGGTGGGGACGGTCACGCTGCTGTCGGGCTTGGCGACCGCCGTCGCCTACAACCTGGGCCTCGCCACGATGGCGGCGTTGGGCGCGATCGCGGCGTTCGGGGTGACGTTCAACCTGATACGTCTCTCACGCGGGTCACCGGATGGGGCCGTCATCGGTGGCGTCGCGTCGGCGTTCCTGCTGCTGGTGGCAAGCAACCTGGCCGGGACGCTGGAGCTGGCGCAGGCCGCGGGTGCCGGAGAGCCGAGGTTCTGGGCGTTCATCAACATCGATGGCCTGAGCGCCGAAGGGGCGTCACCCAACTGGGCTCCGGACGATACCGGTTGGTGGTGGTGGAGCGCGAGCCGGGTGATCCCGGGCGCGATCACGGAGTTCCCTTTTTTCAGCTTCGTGCTGGGGGACATGCACCCCCACGTGATGTCCATCGGGTTCCTGCTGTTGGCCGCGGGGATCTCGGTCCAACTCTACTTGGAGAAAGGCTTGCTGCGGGCCGAATCGTTGCGTGCCCGATGGCCGTTGGTGGTGGTCAGCGTCGTCGCGGTGGGCGCGTTGGCCGCAATCAACCTGTGGGACCTGCCCATCGGGCTCGCGATGGTGAGCGGGGCGCTGTTGCTCAACGCGGCTCGGAACGGGCGCTCACACGAATTCGGCTCGGCGGTTGCCATGGCAGGGCCGCTGTTGGTCGTAGGTGCTCCTGAGGGGCACGATCCTGACGGTCCCGGGATGGCATACGTCTACGAGCGGTCCGAGCACGGCTGGCGCCGGCCCGCGCGGCTGCGTGGCCTCGACCCGTCCCCAGGTGCGCGCTTCGGCGCCGCTATCGCGACAGATGGCGAGCGGATCCTCGTGAGCGCACCTGGCGCCAGCAGTACGGGTGTGGTTCACGAGTTCACTCGTTCGGGCGGGCGATGGACGATTGCCGGAACGTTGCGGCCCCCGGAAGCAACCACGGTCCGTGAGTTCGGTCGGGCCATCGCCTTGGACGAGCAAACGGTGGCGATCGGTGATCGGGGCCATGTGCACGTGTACTCGTCACGAGGCTCCCGGTGGGTGCACGAAGCGGAGCTGGCGCCTACGAGAGACGAGGATGCATTCGGGCACGCCGTTAGCATCACGCCGGATGTGGTGGCCGTCGGCTCCCCACGGTCCGACGGTGGCTCCGCACATCTATTCGATCGGTCGGGCTCACTACAGGAGCAGGACCGTCGGGGCTCCCATCGCACGATCATCGACGAGCCGACCCCCAGCTTCGGCCGCAGCCTCGCGACGATCCCCGGTCTGCTCATCGTCGGCGGTGAGGGAATCGCCGCCACTTTCCGAAGGCGCGGCGACCGTTGGGATCGTGAAGACGACCTCACCCCGGTTGGGCTGTCGAACACCGTTTCCTTCGGCGGGACGGTGGACTGCGATGGGCGATACGCCGTCGTGGGGGTAAGCCAGGGAGGAGGCGCATCGCCACAGCGAGGATCCGCATTCCTATTCGCCATAGACGACCCCCAGAATCAGGAGTCAGCGAGTGTGGCCGGACCCGATTCTGGCGTGGATGGCGCCTTCGGTGCGGCTGCGGTGATTAAGGGGAACCTCGCGGTGGTGGGCTCACCCGGCAGCGGGAATGGGGCGGTGTATCTGTTCCGACGGACGCTCGACCGGTGGAGGCTGGAGCGCAAGCTGGTGACCCAGTGGCGCTTCGCCCCGGCCGCGGTGGCCGTGGGTTTGCTGTTCGCAGCCGCGCTTCTGGCGGTGGCGCCGTTCCTGCTCACATTCGAGAGCGCAGTTAACAGTCCCCTGCCCTTGCCCTTACGGATGATCGTCACGAGGCCGGTGCACCTGCTGCTGGTCTGGGGGATTCCGGCGCTGGTCGTGCTGCCCGCGGTGGCGGTAATGCTGCGGCAAGTGTTCCCCGGTCCGCAACAAAGCGGCCTAAGGCTCACGACGGCTCTCGCTCTGGGGTTCGCCCCGGTGGCGTTCTGGCTCCAACCCGTGTGGGCGTTCCCAATCGCGTGTGTCTTGTTGTTGCTGTTCGGTCTGCACCAGGCGGGATACCGGATGCCACGCGCAGACGAGATGCTGTTCGCATACAACCCACGGGCGACGCTCGCGGTCGGCACGATCGTGGTGGTGGCGGGTTTCATCGGACATGGCATCGTGGCGAACGACCGCGCCTTGGACGGTGAGATGTTGGCGTTGGACCGGATGGCGATCGCGGTGCCGCTGGCCATGGTTGTGTCGCTGGCACTGTACGGTGCGTGGACGCTGGCCCATCGCGACAGCGAGGCCCGGCGGCTTGGGCGCGCCCAAGCGGGGGCGGGGCGGTTCGACGGGACGGTGCCGGCACTTCTGCTGGTGGCCATCGCCTCGGCGCTGATCATGGGCGTCGAGCTGTTCTACGTATCGGACTTCTTCGGCGGAAGCCTGCGCCGGTTCAACACGATGTTCAAGCTCTACTACCAGGCGTGGATACTTCTGGCGGTGCTCGGGGGATTCGGGCTGTGGTACGTGGGCGGTCGCTGGGACCGCAAGGTGCTGTTGGGCCGCATCGGCGTCACGGTATGGGCCGCATTGTTGATCGCCGCACTCGGGGCGGTGAGCTATTACCCGCTCGCAGCGGTCGCATCGCGTTCATCCGGCGATGGGTTCGAGCTCAACGGCCAGGCCTATCTGTTGCGCTCTGCTCCGGCCGAGATGATGGCGATCGAGTGGATCCGCGGCAACACGGCGCGGGATGCCGTCGTGGTGGAATCGGCGGTCGCGCCCTGCTCTGGCAATGAGCTGGGATGCAGCGATTTCACCGAGGCGGGCCGGATCTCCGCAAGCACGGGTAGGCCCACGGTACTCGGCTGGGAGCAGCACGAGCTGCAGTGGCGCAGTGCCAGCGCCGAGGTGTTCGCCCGCCGGGCGCACGTACGCACGATCTACGAAACGACGGACGTAGCCGAGGCGGCAAGGCTGCTGGAGCGCTACGGCGCCGACTATGTTGTGGTGGGGCCTCGCGAGCGCCAGATGTACGCTGCAGACGGGCTCGCGAAGTTCGATTCCATGGGGGAGCTGGTGTTCGATGCGGACGTGCGCATCTATGAGCTTGCTGCGGGGAGCGCGGAATGATGGCGGCCAGGGCACGCGAGGCACTCCGGCAGGCGCGGGCCTATCGTCCCGGCTGGGCCACCCAGCGTCCCAGTTGGACCAAACAATGGCCCACGGGCGAGGCGTGGGTGCACATCGCGTTGGTGGTGGCGGCGCTCGGGACGCGCCTGTGGGATCTAGGTGGGCGAACGCTGCACTACGACGAGATACTGCATGCGTGGTACTCGTGGCGGTTCTTCGAGGGAATGGGGTACAACCACACGCCGCTGACGCATGGACCGTTCCTCTTCCATGGAGCGGCGGCCACGTTCGCGCTGATCGGGTCCGGCGAGGTGGCGGTACGGCTGCTGCCGGCGTTGTTCGGCGCGGCGTTGGTTGGGCTCCCCTACTTCCTGCGGCAGGAGCTAGGGCGCTACGGGGCCGTTGCGACGGCGATGCTGCTGATGGTCTCGCCGTCGATCCTGTATTTTGGCCGGTTCATCCGCAACGACATCTACATGGCGGTGTGGGCGTTGCTCCTCATCGTGATCCTGTTCCGTTACCTGAAGCGCCCCCGCACGGGGCTGCTGGCGGGGTGGGCGTCGGTGTGGGCGCTGGCGTACTCGACCAAGGAATCGTCGTACATGCTGGCAGGCTTGCTGGGATTGTTCCTGCTGATCCTCGCGGCGCCGGCCGTCTGGCGCTGGGTACGCGGGCGCACCCGGCTCTCGGACCTGCCGCCCGCCGGCGATCTACTCGTGGTGCTCGGTACGCTGTCGCTGCCGCTGTTCGCCCCGACACTGGGACTGATACAGGACCGGCTCGGCATCATCTTGGTGAACGCGGATCCGAACAGCCCACGGATCGCATCGGGTGAGCTGGTGCGGGCGGCGGCGGAGACGGGCGCGCCGGTGGGTGGCGGGCTCTACATCGCTGCGTTCATCGTCGTGGTGCTGACCACGGTGTCGATCCGCCTCGGGCTGCTGTGGGATAGGCGCCGCTGGCCGCTGTTAGCAGCGCTGTTCTCGGTGATCTGGCTAACGCTGTTCACGAGCGTGTTCACCAACTGGCAGGGATTCTTCACCGGATTCTGGGGGTCGCTGGGTTATTGGATAGCACAGCAGGAGGTCGAGCGGGCCAGCCAGCCCTGGTATTACTACGTCATCGGGTTGTCGGCGTACGAGTTCCTGGCGGTGGTGCCGGCGCTGATAGGTGGGGCGTACCTGGCGGTGCGCGGCGCATTGTTCGATCGGTTCATCGTGGCATGGGCCGTGGGGACGTTCATACTGTTCAGCTTCGCTGGCGAGAAGATGCCATGGCTGCTGGTGGGCATCACGCTCCCCCTGGCCCTGGTGGCGGGACGCAGCATCGGCACACTGGCCGAGTTGGCGAGGCAGTCGCGCATGACACCGGCGGCCTACGTCGGCGGATTGGCGGCGTTCACGCTGGCGGGATACGCCGCCTACCGGTCGATCATGGTGGATGCGGTGCTTCCCGACCCCGGATTCTGGTTCGCGGTCACGGGAGCGCTACTGGCTGCCGCCGGTGGGGTTTACATGGCTCACCGTATGCGGCTCGACCCGGCGGTTGCCGCCGTGGCAGGACTGCTACACGCGATGCCGCGGGCTCCGGTCGCGCCGGCTATCGCCGCTGTTGCACTGGGTGGGCTTACGGTGCTCCTCGCATTGACGGTGCTCGCCGCGGGGCGGGCGAGCTACAGCTATGCAGGGTTCGAGCGTCCGTCGGAGCTGTTGGTGTACTCGCAGACGGGCCAGGAAACGGCATATGCCGCCGAATGCATCGCGCACGTGGCCGAGGCTTCGGGCAAGGGGAACGACGGGCTACGCGTGTTCTCAGGCGAATCCGACAACAACGCATGGCAGTGGCGCTGGTACCTGCGCGACTATGCGAACGTAGAGTACCGGTTCATCCACGAGACGGCGCTGAGCGAGCCTCCTGACGCGGACGTTGTGCTGATCAGCCAGGCGGTGGAGTCGAGCAACCGCGAGCAGCTCAAGGGCTTTGTGGAGGTCGGCAAGATGAGCCACCTATGGTGGTTCCCGAACACGGCCTACGCGGATCTGACGCCACTGAGCGTGCTGCGGGATGCCACGACGCGGGAGGGCTGGCGCATGGTAACCGACTTCTTCCTGGCCCGCCGCTACGGCGGCAACATGTATCAGTCGAACGGGCTCGTGTACGTGTCTGCAGACCTGGCTACGCTGGCGACTGACTGCACGGCCCTGCGCGCCAGCGAGGGTGTGTAGGTTTGCTGACGAGCCGCCGATTCTGGCTCGGGGCCGCCATCACGGCCGGCTTTCTGGCGTTGCTCCTCGCACAGGTGGATTACGGGGAGCTGGGCGATGCGCTGGCTTCGGCGCAGTACGCCTATGTGGTGCCGGCGGTGGTGATCTATTTCGGGTCGCTCTATTTCCGGTCGGTGCGATGGCGCTACATGCTGCGCCCATTCGTCGCCACACGAGTGAGCCGGCTGTACCCGGTGGTCGTCGTCGGTTACACGGCCAACAATCTGCTGCCCATGCGCTTGGGCGAGCTGGTGCGCAGCTACTACCTGTCGCGCCGCGAGCCGGTGCGCGGCTCGACGGCGCTAGCAACGATCATCGTGGAGCGCGTGTTCGACGGGCTTACGCTGCTGCTGTTCCTTGCGATAGGCGCGCTGTTTCTGCCGGTGAGCGGGCTGGCGGAGCGCGTCAGCGAGGATCGAGGCGTCCCGCTGTGGGGGATCGGGACGGTGGTGGTCGTGCCGTTCGCCGCGGCGCTGACGCTGATTGCGCTGACCGCGCTACGGCCGGAGACGGCGCGGGCGCTGGCGGTGCGCCTGGCGCTGCGCCTCCCGGGCCGCGTGGCGCGGTCGGCCGGCAGGATGGCGGCGGGGTTCATAGACGGGTTCGAGGGGCTGCATCACCCTCGCCGGCTGCTCACCGTGCTGACGCTGTCGGCGCCGATCTGGCTCGCCGAAGGTATGATGTATTACGTCCTGGCGCTCGGGTTCGGGTTGGACGAGCCCCTGGGCGGCAGAGGCGCGACGATCGCGGCGATGCTGGTGGTGACGGCGGTTTCGAACCTGGCCACGTCGATACCGGCCTCGCAGGGGGCAGTGGGGCCGTTCGAGTTCTTCGCCACGTTGTCGTTGGTGTTCCTGGGCGTGGGCACGGATCTGGCGCTGGCGTATGCGATCGTACTGCATGCGGCACTGCTGCTGCCGGTGATCGGCGCGGGCCTGCTCCACCTGGCCATGGCACGGCTGAGCCTGGGTGAGTTGACACGGGGGCAGCGTGACCAGGCACCAAAGGCGCATGTCGAGGCGAACGAAACGGAGTAAGAGCGTTGAAGGTTGGGATCATCGGTGCAGGGGCCGCCGGGCTCGCCGCGGCCTACGAATTGGGCCTGCGCGGGCACACGGCGGAGGTGTTCGAGTCGGCGCCGTTCATGGGCGGGCAGGCCTCGACCTTCGACGTGGGCGGCGCGCCGCTGGAGCGCGGCTACCACCACCTCTTCCGCAGCGATACGGCGATGACAGGGCTGATCGAGGAACTGGGCCTGGGGCACCAGCTGCGCTGGTTCGACTCCAACGCCGGGTATTTCGCCCACGGGCGCCTCTGGCGATTCAACTCGCCGTTCGACCTGCTGCGGTTCCGTCCGCTGCCGCTGGTGGATCGCATACGCCTCGGCTTGATGACGTTGCGTCTGCAGCGGCTGACAGATTGGCGGGCGCTGGAGCAGCAGACGGCGGTGGAGTGGTTGCTGGCGCATGCGGGGCGGCGGATCTACGAGACGATCTTCGAGCCGATGCTGCGCGGCAAGTTCGGTTCGTACCACGATCAGATCAGCATGGCGTGGCTCTGGAACAAGTTCGTGCTGCGCACGGCCTCGCGCGGGTCCGGCATCAGGGGCCGCTTCAAGGAGCAGCTCGCCTACCCCACCGGCAGCTTCGGCGAAGTTTTCGACGTTTTGGGAGAGCGCATCCGTTCGCAGGGCGGGGTCATCCATCTGAGCTCCGGCGTGCAGCGGATCGTGGTAGAAGACGGACGTGCGACGGGGCTGGACGTGACGATCGAGGGCGGCGAGCCGGAGCACCGCGACTACGACGCGACGCTGGCGACAGTGCCGTCCTACGTGTTCCCGAGGCTGGTGGAGGGCCTGCCCGACGACTTCCTGGGCATGCTGACGGACAAGACGTATCTGTCGGCGGTGTTGGTGATCCTAGTGCTGGACCGCCAGCTCAGCCCGCATTATTGGACGTACGTTGGGGACCGCGACATGCCGTTCCTGGGAGTGATCGAGCATACGAACTTCATGCCACCTGAGGTGTACGGCGGAGGGCACATCGTGTACTTAACGAACTACCTAGAGCGCGAGGACCGGCTGTACGCGATGAGCGCGGAGGAGTTGTACCGCGAGTACCTGCCGCACCTGCGTCGGCTGAATCCGGGCTTCGATGAATCGTGGGTGCGCGAGTACCACCACCACAAGGTAGACGCGGCACAGCCGATCGTGACGCGCGGCTACAGCGAGCGCATCCCGCCGCACCGCACGCCGATCGAGGGCCTGTGGCTGGCGAACACGACGCAGATCTACCCCGAGGATCGCGGCACGAATTACAGCGTGCGCATGGGCCGCCAGGTCGCGGCGATGATGGCTGACAACGCGTAAGAGTTAGCGCCTGTTTAACGATGCGCCTGCAACCTGCGCAACCGGCGTAAGCAGGCCGTTACCTGACAAAAATGGTCCGGAGGCGAGACTCGAACTCGCACGCCGCCTAAGGGGCAGCGGATTTTAAGTCCGCGGCATCTGCCATTTCGCCAACTCTGCGTTAGCTGACAATACCCTTGCTAAGTCTGTGTCCACTGGGCGAAACCCCAGCCGCCGCCCGTGCCCGCTGGAGTTCGGGTCACGGGTACATAATCGATCAGTTCGTAGTTCAGGTCGTTCTCATGCATGACGCCACCTAGCGTGACCCAGTTCAGCATCTCGGATGCCGCCGAGTGCAACCGGTGGCGGGGGATCGACGACAGCGTCTCCGCATCGTCCTTCTCCAGCCCGTCTAATAGCATCCGGTCAGTCTCTTCGTCCAGCGTGAAGTGACTCAGGCCGCCTGAGGCGACCACAGCCACGCGCTCAACGGAGTCCCACGACTCGATGGCCTCGCGTATCGCTTGGCCGAAGGCGAAGCACCGGCTTGGGGTTGGCTGGTTCGGCGGGTAGCACGTGTTCTGGAAAATCGGCACCATGGGCACTGGTCGATTCTCTTGGATTCGGCGTACCACGAATGCGTGACCGTGCGGTAGGCCCATGGGGCGAGGTTCCGTGGTTCGGACGGCCTGCTCGCCGCCGTCCTCACGAGGGTAACGTCGGGTCACCTGGCCGCCGTAATTGTCTTTGATGTAATTGAAGTGCGACACGTCGAAATCGTTGGCGATCATGTGCTCGATGATGTGGCGGCCAAGCGCACCGTGAGTCGGCAATACCAGCTCCTCACCGTAGCCCCAAGAGTAGAAAGCGGCCTTGGGGTTCGAGCCGGGTCGCGCTGCCCGAGGAATGATCGGGATCGAGTCGCCCCAATACACCGAGAAGGTCGGCATGTTGTCCTCGAAGAAGAGTTCATCCTGATCGTCGCTGATGGCCACGACCACGTCGGGTTTCGCATTGGCGAAGGCCTCAATCATCCTGCCGATCGCGGCCTGCGTAGCAGCGTGCTGCACGTTGAAACGCTCCTGCGTAGCGAGTGTCGCGTGGATCGGGTCGGCGACTGCGAGTGCCTGCTCGTAGGTGAGCACGTTGCCAGAGGGTGCGAAGGCAAGCTCTTGGTTACGTAGGTCGTACTTCGCCTGCTCCGGCCACTGCTCCGCTGACTGGCCAAGCATGGGGCTGTGGGAGGTTCCGATTCCCAGGACGATCTCTGCCATAGGTTTTCCTTTCGAGAACGGGCGCGTGTGCGGTCAACCATATGCCGTCAAGCCATACTGTACTCTTTTGTACTCGCACGCCACTTTCGTGGCAGCGGATCTTGAGTCCGCGGCGCGTGCCATTTCGCCACCTCTGCTTTAGGTGACAGGCGCCTCAGGTGCCGCCGCTAGTGGCTTCACCGGCGGCGTGGCCAGGTACATGGCGAAGATCATGACGGCGAAGATCACCGCGAAGGTGCCGAAAGGTAGGGCATAGCTGCCGGTGCTGTCGAACAAGAAGCCGGTGATGACGGGACCGGTGGGGCTGAGCAGCCGGAATGGTGCACCGAAGCCTCGGATAGCACCCAAGTGCTCACGCCCGAAGTAGTCCGCCCAAAGCATGTTCTCTACGATGTTGCCGGCGCCGGTAGCGAGCCCGTACAGCAGCGCGAACAGCAACGCCAGTGGATAGTTGTCGGCGATCAGAATGACGATTGCCGACGCGCAGAACAGGCCGGCCATCATCATGGCACCGAAGCGCACGTGCACCTTCTCGAGCACGAACCCCCAAGGCATCGTGGTAACAGCCGAGATCACGGCGAAGATGGACAAGATGCTGGCCGCCAGCAGCGGCGAGAGTCCTTTGTCCTCAAAATTCACGACCATGTGCAAGTTGATGGAGCCTAGCCCGAACCGCTCCACCATCACGAAGCCCAGCAGAATCCAGAAGGCACGTGTCTTGCGCGCCTCCGCCAGCGTGAACGAGACGTCGGACACCTGCCGCGAGAGGCGCGCCAGGCCCCGGCGTGGGGCGCCGCCGGCGATCCCCGCCAACTCCTCCGGCGTCATGTTCTCGAGCGTCATGCCAAGATCCTCGGGCTTGCGCCGGAGGTAGACGGCAGCCGGCAGGATGATGAGCACGGCAGTGATGCCGGCGAGCACCAGAAAGGCGGTCCGCCAGCCCGCGACGGCCATGATGGCGAATATCATCATGGGCATGAGGGCTTGCCCCGCGCGCTGGCCCACGCCACGGATGGCGATGGTACGTCCGCGCTTGCGGATGAACCAGTTGGACAACGCCACGCCTGTGCCCACCGAAATGCCAGCGAGCGCCGAGCCGCGCCCCACACCAAACGCAAGCCAGAATTGCCACGGCTCTTGCATCTGCGACAAGCCGATCATGCCCATGGTGATGAGGATGCCGGCAGCCACCACGATCATGCGGGCGCCGTATTTGTCGAGCAGTCGGCCGATGGCGATCTGGAACAGTGAGCCGGTCATGCTGCCAGTGGTGAAGGCGAATGCGATGGTGGCACGGTCCCAGCCAAGGTCGCGCTCGATGGAGCTGAAGAACACGCCGAGGACCGGGCCGAAGACGGGGGCCATGCCGAAGGCGGCGATGGTGGAGGCCCAGACGATGGCCCATCCGTAGTAGACGTTCTTGAAGGGCCACGCGCGCGGTGTGCGCTGGAGCGGAGGTATGTGTTGCGTCTGCATGGGCTGGGGCCAGTCTAGCGGTGCGCCCGCTCGTTGGCGATGGACCATCGGTTGATACACACAGAGACAGCAGATAGAGATTCCACGCCTACTGTTCGCGGTAGCCTTCTGGCAATCGGCGGCATCCCGCGTTGAGAGACCCGCGAGCATAGATCGGAGATGCTCGGCATCACCGGCCTCTCCGACCGCATCGACCACGGCCCCACGGAGTTTCCCACCGAATCGTCGAGATGCGCGACGCGCAGATCGAGCGCGACCAGTAACCGGCGTTCGCGATCGCTCCTCACCAGGTGAGCCGACCGGCACGCGGAATCATCGCGACCCCCTGCTATACTCGCGCCATCTTGCTCTTCGTAGGGGCGGCATGGCGGACAAGGCCACCATCAGCCGGGTCGACCGGCTCCGCGAAGAGATAAACCTCCACAGCTATCGCTATTACGTGCTCGATTCGCCGTTGGTCGGCGACGGGGAGTACGACGCGCTGCTGCGGGAGCTGCAGGCCCTGGAGGAGGAGAACCCGGAGCTGGTAACGCCCGAATCGCCCACGCAGCGCGTAGGCGCGGCGCCGTCTCCGCAATTCCAGGAGGTCGAACATCCGCAGCCGATGCTCAGCCTTGGCAACGTGTTCGACGACGATGAGCTGACGGCATGGCACCGGCGCGCCGCGGGGCTGCTGGAGGACGACGACTTCGCCATGGTGTGCGAGCCGAAGATCGACGGGCTCGCCATCGCGCTCACCTACAACGGCGGCAAGCTGGTGCGCGGCGCAACGCGCGGCGACGGGCAGCACGGCGAGGACGTGACGTCCAACGTGCGTACGATCCGGTCGGTGCCCCTGTCGCTGCAGCCTGATTCGCCCGCGGGACGCTTCGAGGTTCGTGGCGAGGTGTACATGCCGCGCGACGCGTTCGTCACACTCAACGCGGAGCGCGAAGCGCGTGGAGAGCAACTCATCGCCAACCCGCGTAACGGCGCCGCCGGGTCGCTTCGCCAGCTCGACTCGCGTATCACGGCGGCACGCCGTCTCGATGTGTGGATCTACCAGCTGGGATGGATGGAGAACGGCCACAGCCCCGGCACCCACGCCGAGGTGATGGCCTGGCTGCGCGAGATGGGATTCCGCGTGAATCCGGAGATCGAGCGGGTGGAAAGTCTGCGCGCGGTGAGCGGCTACCACCATCGATGGGTCGAGGAGCGGTTCGATAAGAACTACCAGACCGACGGCGTGGTGATCAAGATCGACCGGCTCGACTATCAGCGCCACATGGGCTTCGTCGGACGGGAGCCGCGGTGGGCCGTCGCTTACAAGTTCCCCCCCGAGCAGGCAATCACCAAGCTGCTGGATATCGGCATCAACGTCGGGCGTACCGGCGCGCTGAACCCGTACGCCATCCTGGAACCGGTGCAGGTGAGCGGCGTCACGGTGCGGCAGGCGACGCTGCACAACGAGGACGACATCCGCCGCAAGGACGTACGTGTTGGCGACTACGTGATCGTGGAGCGCGCCGGCGATGTGATCCCGCAGGTTGTGGGGCCGGT